>ERZ810710.2-NODE-2-length-111590-cov-8.70561_pt1 | contig 111590 bp, 80 predicted proteins | sample MGYA00520190_ERZ810710 | MGnify/ENA primary metagenome ERZ810710 (study PRJEB31588, sample SAMN03399942) | human gut metagenome | study: EMG produced TPA metagenomics assembly of the PRJNA231909 data set (A prospective, longitudinal analysis of the...
TTATCCTACACGGGGAGGCCTTTTGTCTATTGTCTACTTTTTACGGACCTGTTCAGGATCCACCGCCGCAGGGCATTTTTGATTTCAGGAAAAATCAGCCGCGCTGAGACTTTGCGTCTGCACGCAGAGCGCTCATATCGTTCTTGTAGGCCTGAAGGTCTTCTGCAGCCTTGCTCGGGCCGCCGAAGAGGAAGGTATGGACGTCTTCCACGACATTGAAGCCGGCCTTGACCACATTGAACAGCAGCTTCGGAATGAACGAGATGGAGAGAGAGAGCAGTCCACCTCTAAAGAAGAAATCAGTGAAACGGAGATGGTCCGTAAATGAGGTCCATGCGTCACGAAATGCGCCGCCGCCGCCAAGAAGGGCTTTTTCTCCGTCCGGTACAACAGCATAGGAAGAAGGCATCTGGATGCGTTTCATAAACGACTCCTTTCTATCACTCCGTCAAATCAAACAGACTCAGGCAGCTGCAGCCACGATGGGGTCGGTGATGCCGGCATCCTGCTGCTGGGACGCGGCAATGTTTGCCTTGGTCTGGGCGTAAGCATTCTTGAGCTCAATGAAGATGGACTTGACCGTGTTATAGATCTGGATAGCCTGCATTGCGCCGTACCAGCCGGCGAGAGCGCCGACCGCCACAGTGGCAGCTTTGCCGGCCTTGTTCTGGCCGTCCCAGTAATAGGAGACCGACTGGGACAGAGTCAAACCATCCTGGTGCATCAGGATGAGACCGCCAACGGCTGTGCCGAGGGCTGCTTTGCCCATCAGCTGGGCAAAGTTGATCGTGAAGTTGACCACAGACTGAAGCAGGGCCTCAGGATGAAATTCGATGAGATAAGAGCCTATCTGGATGGCACCGCCATCAATATAGGTCATTTCATCGGCAGAGAGGGCCGTGTAGGATGCCGGCATCAGCGGGCTCTGATATGTAAGTTCCATAGTGGGAATGCTCCTTTCGCACATGTGCTCCGTCCACATACGGAGACTAAGTTACCTGAATTATAGCATAACTGCCCAAAAACAACAAGAGAGCGAAAAAAGATAATCGGAACGGGATTTGGGACTCCGAAACGGAAAATCCAGGAGAAACAAACGAAAAAACGATAAAATATAAAGAGCGAAGCAGGCCGGAGATTCCGAAAAAATGTTGTGTGAAATTTGAAGAAAAACGCAAAAACAGCAGCGCCCCGGCTGCTGTCCGGTGAGGGGACGGCAGGCAGGGCGCTGCTGCTATCAGGATGAATCGGAGAAAAATGGGGAAAGCTTAAAGTTCTTCGCCCGGCACACGGTGGTACAGTGCGGTCAGCTCAGCGATGTGAGCGCTGAGGGCCGGGGTGAGCGGCTGGGTGAGCCGCCACTGCCAGTTGGCACCCTGGGTGCTGGGGGTGTTGATGCGGGCCTCAGCGTCCAGATGGAGCCAGTCGGCCAGCGGGATGACAGCCATCTCCGACACGCAGGAAAGGCAGGCGCATATCATGGCCTCGGTGAGGTCTTCGGGTGCGCAGCGCAGATAGCGGCAGGCATAGGCCACATCCTCGGCGCTGGCGCTCTGACGCCAGCCCTCGGCGGTCACGTTGTCGTGGGTGCCGGTGTAGACCACGCTGTTGCGGGGGTAGGTGTAGGGCAGGTAGTTGCCCGGCTCGCGGCTGTCGAAGGCGAACTGCATGATCTTCATGCCCGGGTAGCCGCTTGCGGCCAGCATGGCCTTGACCTCTGGGGTCAGATAGCCCAGATCCTCGGCGATGATGCCGCCCTCGCCCAGAGCCTTGTGCATGGCGTCGATGAAGGCGCGGTCAGGGCCTTTCTCCCAGTGACCGCCCGCAGCGGTCTTGTTCCCGGCGGGGATGGAGTAGTAGCTCTCAAAGCCCCGGAAATGGTCGATGCGGACGACATCGTAGATGGAAGTGGCGTGCTTGATGCGCCGCTTCCACCAGCGGAAGTCCTCGGCCTCGTGGCGGGGCCAGTCGTAGAGCGGGTTGCCCCAGAGCTGACCGTCGGCGGCAAAGGCGTCGGGCGGACATCCGGCAACGCTGGTCAGGTGGACGGCGCCGTCGGTCTGGAACAGCTCCGGGCGGGTCCAGAGGTCGCTGGAATCGGGGCTGACGTAGATGGGAATGTCGCCCACCAGCTGGATGCCGTTCTCGTTGGCATAGGCCTTGAGGGCGTTCCACTGGGTATAGAAGAAGAACTGCACGGCCTTGTAGTAGTCCACCTCGGCGGCCAGCCGCTCCTTGGCGGCGGCGAGGGCCGCAGGCTCCCGGGTGCGCAGGTCATCGGGCCAGTCGGCGAGACCGGCCTGCCCCTGCTCGGCCTTGACGGCCATGAAGAGGGCATAATCCTCGAGCCAGCCGCTCTGGGCTTCACAGAAAGCCTCATAGGCCGGGGTGGGGGAAGCCAGCAGCCGGTCGGCCGCTTTATGGAGCACCACGGGCCGCTGCCGGTAGAGGGCACCGTAATCGACGGGACCCACCGGCTGGGACGCGGGCAGCTCAGCCTCGGTGAGGAGGCCGTCCGCTGCCAGCAGACGGAAATCAATAAAGTAGGGGTTGCCGGCAAAGGCAGAAAAGCTCTGGTAGGGGCTGTCCCCGTAGCCCGTAGGACCGATGGGGAGTATCTGCCAGTAGGTCTGCTTTGCAGCCGCAAGGAAATCGACGAAGGCAAAGGCTTCATCTCCCAGCGTGCCGATACCGTAAGGACCCGGCAGGCTGAAGACGGGCATCAGAATGCCGCTTGCACGCATGGCTGGAACCTCCTTGCTTTAGCCCTTGACAGCGCCTGCCACGACACCCTCGATGATGTACTTCTGGCAGGTCATGTAAAGGATGATGATGGGGATGATGGCGATGATGATGCAGGCCATCATGGGGGCCAGCTCGACGCGGCCATAGCCGCCGCGGAAATACTGGATGGCCATGGGGATGGTGCGGTACTTCTTGATGTCCAGCACCAGCGTGGGCAGCAGGTAGTCGTTCCAGACCCACATCGTCTCAAGGATGGCGGTGGAGATCATGGTGGGCTTGAGGATGGGGAAGACGATCTTGAAGAAGATCTGGATGGGGTTGCAGCCGTCGATCATAGCAGCCTCTTCGATCTCGATGGGGACGCTCTTCATGAAGCCGGTGAACATGAACACGGCCAGACCGGCACCGAAGCCCAGATAGATGATGCAGATGTTCCAGGGGGTGTTCAGCTTGAGGGTGTCGGCGGTCTTGGACAGGGTGAACATGACCATCTGGAAGGGGACGACCATGGAGAAGACGATGAGCAGATTCATGAACTTGCTCAGCTTGTTGTTCACGCGGGTAAGGTACCAGCCGGTCATAGAGCAGCACAGCAGGATGAGGGCCACGCTGGACACGGTGATGACGAGGCTGTAGCCAAGGCTGGACAGAAAGCCCATCTTGGTGACGCCGTAGATGTAGTTGCTGAGGCCCGCGAAGGTCTCAGCCGTAGGCAGCTTGAAGACGGTGGAAGTGGTGAAGGTGCCTTCAATTTTCAGGCTGTTCTGCAAGATCAGGACGATGGGGTAGATCCAGAGCAGGCACAGCAGGCTCATGATGACAGTGAGGATGTTGTCCCACATTTTTTTATCTTTCGGCATTACTGCTGCACCTCCTTGGAGCGGGTAAACTTGAGCTGGATGAGCGAGATGACCACGACGATGAGGAAGAACACCGCGGCCTTTGCCTGGCCGATGCCCTTCCACTGAGCACCGGAGCGGCCATAGAAGGTGTTGTAGATGTTCAGGGCCAGCATCTCACTGGCGTTGGCAGGCTCACCGGCGGTCAGGGCCACGTTCTGGTCGAACAGCTTGAAGCTGTTGGTCAGGGTGAGGAAGGTGCAGATGGTGACGCTGGGCATGACCATCGGGATCTTGATCTTGAACAGGATCTCACGGTCGTTTGCGCCGTCGATCTTCGCAGCCTCGATGAGGTCGCCGGGGACGCTCTGCAGGCCCGCGACGTAGATGATCATCATGTAGCCGATCTGCTGCCAGCACATCAGGATGACCAGACCGACGAAACCGGCCTTGGCGTCCAGCGCCAGCAGAGGCTTCTGCAGGTTGGCCAGCACACCGTTGAGCAGGATCTGCCAGATGTAGCCCAGCAGGATGCCGCCGATGAGGTTCGGCATGAAGTAGACGGTGCGGAAGAGGTTGGTGCCGCGGATGCCGCGGGTGAGCACCAGCGCGATGGCGAAGGCGCAGACATTGATGAGGACGGTGGACACCACGGTGAACGCCGCCGTAAAGCTGAAGGCGTGGAGGAAGGTCTCGTCCGAAAAGACGTTGATGTAGTTCTGCAGGCCCACGAAGGTGGTCTTGCTCACGGTGGTGAAACGCTGGAAGGAAAGATAGATGCCCCAGATGAAGGGCCAGATGAAGCCGATGATGAACGCCAGCAGGGTGGGCAGTACGAACACCGGCCAATATTTACTGATGGCCTTTTGCATGATATACCTCCTGAAAAAGAAGGAGAGGCGGGCGAACACATCGCCCGCCTCCCCGTTATCCAGCTATTGCGGAAGAAAGGGAACGCTTAGCCGTTGGCCAGCTTGTACTCCTTGGCCCAGCCGTCCACAAAGGCGGTGACCACATCGTCCCAGCTGCCGGTGCCTGCTGCATAAGCAGTCAGTGCAGAGCCGACGCCGTTCTTCCACTCCTCGGAAGGCATGGTGGAGAAGCACCAGTCAACGCTGGTCTTGCCCTCAGCAACGTAATCGTTGGCGATGCCGATGAGGGGGTTGGTGGAGTCCTTGGCGGCCTTGAAGGGGATGACGAAGCCCATCTTGTCAGCCATCGCGCTGGTGCCGGCCTCAGAGGTGACACACCAGTACAGGAAGTCCAGAGTAGCCTGAATGTCCTCATCGGAGGAGGTGTTGTTGACGCACCAGAAGTTCTCGGAGCCGGTGCACAGGCCCTGGTTCTCCTCGCCCTCAGCGCCGATGTAGATGGGCAGCATACCCAGGTTGTCGTCGCCCAGATCCTTCACGTCATTGTAAGCCCAGGTGCCGTTCTGGTAGAAGACGGCCTTCTTGCCCACGAACTCAGCCACGGCGTCGTTGCCGGTCTTGGAAGCCAGCAGCTTGGGGTCACAGGTAGAGTCGGTGATGTACAGGTCCCAGATCTTCTTGTAGTTGTCGAGGTAGGTGCCCTTGATGGCGTCGGTGGAGCCGATGCCGTCAGCCTTGTACTCGTAGTAGATGGGCAGGTTTGCCAGATGGGTCTTGAAGCGCCAGTCGGAAGAACCGTCCATGCCGGCGGAGGTGAAAGCACCATCAACGCCCAGCTCAGCCTTGCGGGCCTGAATGTCGTCGGCGACCTTCTTCAGGTCATTGAAGCCCTTGATGTCGTCCTGGGTGTAGCCGGCGGCGGTCAGCAGCTCCTTATTGTAAATGATGCCGTAGGTCTCGATGACGTAAGCGATGCTGGCAACGGCGTCGCCGTCCTTCAGTGCAAAGGAGTCGCTGGTCAGCTCACCGTACAGCTTGCTGTCGGAGAGATCCAGGCAGTAATCTTTCCAGTTTGCCAGACCCACAGGGCCGTTGACCTGGAACAGGGTGGGAGCCTCGCTCTTCTCCATCTCGCTCATCAGGGTGGTCTCGTACTGGCCGGAAGCAGCGGTGACAACGGTCACAGGCACGCCGGTCTCCTTGGTGTACTCAGCGGCCAGATCCTGCCAATCCTGATCCTGCTCGGGCTTGAAGTTCAGGTAGTAGACCTTGCCGGCAGCTGCGGGAGCGGCAGAAGCTGCGGTAGAACTGGCGGTGGAAGCAGCGGTGCTGCTGGAGGAACCACCGCAGGCAGCCAGACCGAGGGCGGCAGCAGAAGCGCCGGCGACCTTCAGGAAATTACGACGAGAGATCATTTTTTTCATAATTGTTCTCCTTCTTCATCATGTGATATACACATTCCGCCTGGCAGCGGAAATGAGACGAAATAAATCAGACAGCCCTTACGCTCTCACCGACCTGCAGCTCAGGCTGGAGGGTGATCTTCTGGGCCGGGGCGCCATGCTCGATCTGCCGCACCAGCAGCTCGATGCTCTGGAGCGCGATCTGCTCGCCGGGCTGGACGATGGTGGTCATCACCGGCACACAGTAGCGGGACATCGAGATGCCGTCGAAGCCGATGACCGATACATCTTCCGGCACCCGGAACCCGGCGCTCACCAGCGCCCGGATGGCACCGAAAGCGATGACATCGCTCATGGCGAACAGGGCGGTGAACTCGGCCCGTCGGGCCAGCAGGCTGTTCATGGCGTGGTAGGCAGACTCGAAATCGTAGTTGGACAGGCCGTAGAGCCGGTCGTCGAAGGTGAGCCCGGCATCCTCCATGGCATCCTGTGCGCCAAGGCGGCGCATCCGACTGGGGTAACTGGTGGCCGGACCGCCGAGAACGGCTATCTTCCGGTGGCCCTGCGCGATGAGGTGGGAGACGGCGGTGCGGGCCGCAGCCCGGTCATCCACGCCCACCATCGAGAGGTTCGGGAAATCCAGCTCGTCGGAGACCAGCGTCGTCAGCACCGAGGGGACGGCGATGTTCGCAAAGCCCTGCTGGAAGTTCGCCACGCTGCCGCCGAGGAATATCATGCCTTTGGGCTTTATCTCCCGCAGGATCTTTTGGGCGGCGTCTATCTCGTTGGCATTCTCGTCCAGGTAGGAGACGATGCCGCTGTACCCGTAGAGGGTCGCGGCCCGCTGCAGCTGAACGAGGAAGTCCGAGAAGAAGAGGTTCCGGGTACCCTTGACCACAAAGACGAGGCTGCGGGACTGCTGGATCTTCAGCTGCCGGGCGTTGGTGTTCGGCACGAAGCCCGACTCCCGCATCATCTGGAGCACCTTTTCCTTCGTTTCGGGACGCACATCCGGCCGGTCATTGATGACGCGGGAGATGGTGCTGACGGAACAGCCGCTCAGACGGGCAATGTCTTTGATGGTCATGTTCGGCATTCCGGGAAGCACCTCTCTTTCGGTCGAAGTTCTGGTTTTTACTGAAATCGTGCGGGAACGATGTCGGGAACGGTTTCAGTGACTATAGTATGGCATAATTTGTGGAATAAATCAATAACCCTGAAACACTTTTGGCAGAATTGCATAACAAATCGACCCTCCTTTGTGCAGGTTGATTTGCCCGCAGAGCGAAAAATAAATTAGTTTCCGGTAATTCCCGGTATGCACCGAAACATACCGGGACGACCGTACTCTTTTGTAACTTTTAGAGCAAAAAAGCGCGTTCTCATGCAGGATGGATACAAGCTGAACCGACGGGCCGGAGCAAAAATAAGCCGAAAAAATCCCGGTATCCCTGCCGCCGGAGCGGAAAGGATACCGGGAATGAGATCTCTGGGGTCTACTCGGCGCGCAGGGCCTTGACGGGGTTGCACTTGGCTGCGCCGCGGGCCGGGATGATGCCGGCCAGAATGGTGAGCAGGGTAGCCAGTGCCACGAGGAAGAGGGCTGCATCCACGGGCAGGGAGGCAACGAGGGTCGAAGTACCGGAGACCTTCTGGATGATGATGTTTCCGGGGATGAGCAGGATCTCGCTGAGGACGATACCCATGATGCCCGAGCAGAGGCCGATGATGAAGGTCTCTGCGTTGAACACCTCGGAGACGTTCCGCTTGGAAGCGCCGATGGCGCGCAGGATGCCGATCTCCTTCCGGCGCTCGAGGACGCTGATATAGGTGATGACGCCGATCATGATGGAGGAGACGACCAGCGAGATGGAGACAAAGGCCACCATCATGCTGCTTATCATGTCCACGATCTCGGTCACGCTGGTCATCAGGGTACCCACGAGGTCGGTGTACTGCACCATTTTTTCGTCTTCACCCTTTGCAGACATCCCGGCGTTGTAGGCATCCAGCTTTTCCAGGATGGAGGCCTTGCTGGCGAAGTCCTTCGGATAGATCTTGATCTGGCTGGGGGATGCCTCGTCCGCGTAGCCGAAGGCCGTCAGGTTGGCCTCATAGGTGGCGGAAGAGGAGCGGAGGGTGGAGCGCATCAGCTCGGTCAGCTCGGAGGCGGTCATGTTGAGCTGGATGGCCTTCTTGAAAGCCGACGCGTCGATCTTGATGGCGTTCTCCATCTGGCTGCTCAGCTTGCCGATGTTCTGCTGGATGGCCGTCTTGAGCTGGGACTGTATCTGGTCCTGGAAGGTGACGATGCCCTTCTGGATGGCAGCGTCCAGCTGGCTTTTCAGCACCTCTGTGATTTGGTCGGAGTAGGTCTCCATCACGGTCTGGATGGTGGTCTGCAGAGCGCTCGAGAGCTGGCCCTGCAGCTTGTCCGGGTCAACGAGGTCTTTCATGGACTCGGCCATCAGCTTCTGGAACTGCTCCGACTTGAGGTAGGCAGAAAAGCTCCACTTCTTGAAGTTGAGGATGCCGTTGCCGATGATATATTTCTTATAGTCCTTGAACACCTTCTGCACGAGGTCCTGCAGAGCCTCCGGCGAGACGGAGAGGTCCAGCTCTGCAAAGGCATCGCTGAGGTCGATGTCGGGCAGCTCGTCGATGTCGAGGGAGAGATCCGAGAAGTCGATGAGGCTGCTCAAATCGAAACTGCCGCTGCTGAGGTCGAAGGCACCGTTCAAATCGAAGTCGAGGGCATCGGCATCAAAAGAGAAGGCATTCTTGAGGGCGTCGGTGTCGATGGAGAAGAGGCTGGTCAAATCGAAGTCGCGGAGGCTCTCGGCCTTGCCGAAGCTCTCGCCGGTGAGGACGTTGGTGGCGGGGTCGGCCATCTGCTGCTTCACGATGTCGCTGTCGGCAGCGTCCTTCATGACCTTCTCGGTCAGGGAGGCGGGGTAGGCGATGCCGGAGGTGAGCATGGAAGCGGAGGCGGTGTAGTCCGGCTGGACGATGCCCACGATGGTGATGTCCTCGCCGTTCTCCACCAGCTGCTTCATATAGTCCTTGTCGTCGGCCTTGCTCTTCCAGATGCCGTAGGTGTCGTCGTAGACGTAGGTGTCGGCGCTGTTCACCAGCTTGAACTTCAGGCCCATCAGCTCGTCGTAGCTGTAGGTGCGGAAATCGCTGGGGACATCGACGTTCTGGTTCTGGGCAAACTGCTGTATCATCTTGTCCAGCTCGGCGGAGTCCCGCAGACCCATGGAGTAGAGGGCGTAGTCGGTCACAGTGCCGTATTTGCTCAGCACGGCGACACATTCGGTGGGCTTTTCGGGCCAGCGGCCGGCCTTGACTTCGTACTGGGACTTATAAAGGTCGCTGTTGGCGGGCAGCTGATAGAAAACGCTGGTGTTGCTGCCCACGCTGTTCATCAGGCTGGTGGTGACGGAGGTGGAGCCGGAACCCGAGCTTCCCAGACCCAGCATTGAAAGGGTGGAGTCCGGGTTGACCTGATGCACACTGCCGTCGGCGTCCTGCCGGTAGATCTGGGGCGAGACGCTGTAGGAATACTCGATGGAGGTGGCGTCATCCGCAATGGTGGACTCGTCGCTGTCGAGATATTTCTTTAAGGAAGTGAGGTCGTTGGACGTCAGGCCCGACACCATCTTTGTGATGAGCTGGCGGACCGAGACCATTCCCTCCGCGCCGCCGGAGGTGTCCTTTTTGCCGTCCTCGTCGGTGGGCAGGCCGGTGGCTGTGGTGCCGCCGCTGCTGCCCGAGGACAGAAAGCTCGTGATGTCCACGCCGCTGCTCAGGATCTGGAGCGGGTATTCGCTCAGGGTGGAGCGCTCTATGTCGGCGATATAGGCGTTGACGCCGGTGGACAGCGAGATGATGAGGGCGATGCCGATGATGCCGATGCTGCCCGCGAAGGCTGTGAGCAGGGTGCGGGCCTTTTTGGTGCGCAGGTTGTTGAAGCTCAGGGCCAGCGAGGTGAGCCACGACATGGACGAACGGCCCATGTTCTTGTGGACGGGAGGGGCAAGCTTTGTGTCGTCCGGCTCGAAGGGGCGGGTATCGTCGGTGACAGCGCCGTCCCGCAGACGGACGATGCGGTTGGCATACTGCTCCGCCAGTTCGGGGTTGTGCGTGACCATGACCACGAGGCGGTCTTTTGCCACATCCTTCAGCAGCTCCATGACCTGGATGCTCGTCTCGCTGTCCAGTGCGCCGGTGGGCTCGTCGGCCAGCAGGATGTCGGGGTTGTTGACGAGGGCGCGGGCGATGGCCACGCGCTGCATCTGGCCGCCCGACATCTCGGTGGGGCGCTTGTGGAGCTGGTCCCCCAGGCCCACCTGCCGCAGCGCCTCGGCGGCACGGCGGCGGCGCTCAGCGCCCGACACGCCCGAGATGGTCAGGGCCAGTTCGACGTTGGCGAGGACGGTCTGGTGGGGGATGAGGTTATAGCTCTGGAACACGAAGCCGACGGTGTGGTTGCGGTAGGAGTCCCAGTCCCGGTCGGTGTAGCGGCGGGTGGAGATGCCGTTGATGATGAGCTCGCCGCTGTCGTAGCGGTCGAGGCCGCCGATGATGTTGAGCAGCGTGGTCTTGCCCGAGCCGCTGGGGCCGAGGACGGCGACAAATTCGCTGTCGCGCAGGTTGAGACTGACCCCGTTGAGCGCTGCCTGTGTCAGATCGCCGGTGGTGTATTTCTTTTCGATATTGATAAGCTGAAGCATTGGCCTGCCTTTCCGGCAGCAGAACGGGGAAGTGTCTGCTGGCCTATTCCGCCCGGCATTTGTGGACGGAGAGGGAAACATAGTATCTGCTTGATTTTATCAGAAGAATATGAACAATTTGTGTCGTAACGGGTGCCAAGTTCTGTGTTTTCTGCCGAAGGATGGAAAAGCGCTGCATCCTGCGCGGAAAAGCGTCCCAAATCAGGAGGATGCGGCAGATGTGTCTTGATTTTTGGAGCGGTTGATGGTATTCTTGAGACAGTATCCATGTTAATATTTTCAGTGTTCCAAATTTCGACGAAAACTGACGCAAATTTGTCGTTGCAACTCCTTTCGACGCTCCATACACTTTTATACAAGATAGTATGAAGCAGTTTGTCCGGCATAAGTAGAAGGGCCGGACAGATGGGGCAAGGAGGATGCAGAATGAAACAGGATGTCCCGTTGGTGAGGAGATTTTCGACGCTGGAACCGTATCAGGAGGCGTATACCCTTGCCTGTTCTCTGGAGACGGAGGGACAGGGCTGCTGGCTGACCGTGAGCCGGACAAAGGCTCCGGACGACCCGGCAGACACAGCCCGTACATGGGTCCCGGCCCCGGAAGAGGAGTGCGGACGGCTGCTGCAGTTTTTGTATGAGAATTCGGTCCAGCCGGAGCTGTGGCAGGATGTTATTTCCTGCTGGTATCCGCAGGCGGAGCAGGCAGAACACCTGCAGGAAGGGAGGCGCGTCGTGTGAGCTATGAGGAACAGAACGTCATATGGCGCGTAGCGCTGGCCAGCTATGACCCCAGAGAGATGCGGGTATGGACGCGCTATCTCGAGGAGCGCAACCCGGCCATCCGCTGCACGGGCTACCGCAGCAGCCGGCCGCTGCTGGAACGGCTCGAGCAGGGCGATGTGGACGTTCTGGTGCTGGGCGGCAGGCTGGAGGACATGGACAGCATCCGGTTCCTGCCCAGGATACGCGGCCTTGCCCGCAAGCCTCTGGTGCTTCTGCGGGACGACGGACGCAACGAGAAGTCGGCAGTGGAGAGCCTGAGTCAGGAGGATGCATGCTACCTCATCCGTCAGGCCACACTGGAAGATATGCTGCAGGAGCTGCGCGCCCCGGCCCACCGCCCGGCGGAGAGCCTGGAAAAACGCTGCGAGCGCATCTATCGCAGCTGGGGCGTGAGCACCTGCGACGCCAACAAGCGCTACCTGACCGGTGCGCTTCGGGTGATGATGGGCTCCGACCACCGTCTGGCCATCCGCAAGGAGATATTAGGGCCGGTGGCGGAGGAATACGGTCTCACCGTTGCGGCTGTGGACAGCGCCCTCCGGCGGCTGCTGGAGACGCTGGACGAGACCGGCACCCAGACATGGCGGGATTTTCGAAAAGAGTATGGCTTAGAGCGCAGGAAGGTGACCATCGGCCGCCTGCTTTATGCGCTGGAAAGTAGACTGAGTCAGCAGTGAGGTGCTGACCACACGACGCGGAGGTAGAGCAGAATGCGCAGGCGAAACGATGGAGCAGGAGCCTCCCCTCAGGAGGAGTTTGGGGATGTGTGCTTCCATGCCCTTGGCATCATCGACCAGAACCGGGAGTATCTGCAGATGCATCTGCTGGCGTCGGCCGACCTGCCCACCCGGCAGGCACTTTCAGACATCCAGATAGAGTCTGCCCGGCTGGACCGCACGGTACGCAATGCCATAACACTTTATCAGCTGGAAAATGAAGAGCTGAGCGAGCTGCAGCCTCTGGACATGTGCGGTCTGCTGGAAAAGGCGGGGCGTCTGGCCCCGGACATCCGGCGGTCGCTGGAAATAACGCTCACGGCGGAGAGCGGGTGCATCGAGCACTGCGCCGTCATGGGCGTCCCCGATGAGGCCGAACAGCTGCTGCTCCACCTCATCTCCAACGCGCTGCGGGCCTGCGATGCAGGCGGCAGGGTGTGGGTGAGCCTGAAACAGAAAAAGACGGGCGTCGCGCTCCGGGTAGAAGACAACGGCTGCGGCCTGATGGAGGAAGACCCCATCGAGAACAACCGCCGCTTCCTCAGCGGCGCAAAGCTGGGCCTCCGCATCTGCAAGCTCATCTGCCGCCGTGCAGGCTGGAAGCTGACGCTGACGGCCCGGCCGGGCGGCGGCACCCGGGCGCAGGTGGTGTTCCCGCTGGCCTCCTGCGAGGACATCCCGCCGGAAATGGAACTCCACTCCGACGAGGAGAACAACATCCGCGCAGCGCGGTTCGCAAGCCGGGCGGCACAGGAGCTCCTTCTGCTGCGGAGATATTGAACGAGACAAAAAGGCATCTGCAATGTGGCCGGGACGGCGCAGCGCAGATGCCTTTGCTTTGTGTGCGGGACAGGGAAGAGAGCGGAAAAATTGACAGACGGTAAAGAATCTTAGCAGAAACAGCCCGAAATTCACAGAAAAGTTTGCGAAATTAACAAAATGTTTAACTTTGAAAGGTGATTTTACTGTTTCTAAGGTGTAAAATAATCCCGAATGATTGATTGTCAGCCGGATTTGGTTTATAATACGCATGTATGCGAGTCTGAGATTTGATTCGTTAGCAAACAACTTCTGCCCGGGCCGGAGAGTCCTGTGTGCAGAGGGAGAGTGCATTGTCCTTCAGGAGGAAAAACAACTGTGAGAGTAGGTCTTGACATCGGCAGCACTACCATCAAATGCGTGGTGCTGGATGAAAACGATACCCTTTTATATTCGACGTATGAGCGCCACTACAGCCACATTCTGGAAAAGGCGCAGGAGCTGCTGCGCCGCATCGACGCAGAGCAGCTGCATGGCCGGAAAGCGCTGCTCAGCATCTCCGGCTCCGCCGGCATGGGCCTGGCCGACAACTGCGGCGTGCCTTTCGTGCAGGAGGTGTTCTCCACCCGTGTGGCGGTCAAAAAGTTCGTCCCTGCGACAGACTGCGTCATCGAGCTGGGCGGTGAGGATGCAAAGATCCTGTTCCTGACCAACGGCACCGAAGTCCGGATGAACGGCAGCTGCGCCGGCGGCACGGGCGCTTTCATCGACCAGATGGCGACGCTGCTCAAGATGGGTGCCGATGAGATGAACAAGGCGGCCGAACAGGCCACCCGTACTTACACCATCGCATCCCGCTGCGGCGTTTTCGCCAAGAGCGACGTGCAGCCCCTCATCAATCAGGGCGCAAAGACCGAGGACATCGCGGCCAGCATCTACAAGGCCGTGGTCAACCAGACCATCGCCGGTCTGGCACAGGGACGCCCCATCCAGGGCAATATCCTCTATCTGGGCGGTCCGCTGACCTTCAGCACCGTGCTGCGCAAGAGCTTCGACGAGGCACTGGGCGTCACCGGCACCTGCCCCGAGAACAGCCTGCTCTACGTCGCGCTGGGCGCTGCCCTCTACGCCGACAAGGAGTTCGTCCTCCCGGACGTGGCCGCTGCGCTGGATGAGTACGCCGCCACGGCGACCTACGCCAGCGAGCCGCCTCTCTTCGCCAGCAAGGAGGAGTACGAGGCATTCCATGCCCGCCATATGTCCCACAGCGTGCCGCGGATGGCGTTCGGCGCCCAGTGCGGCCCGGTGCATATCGGCATCGACTCCGGCTCCACTACTGTCAAGCTGGTGGTCGTAGACGAGCAGAGCCAGATCCTCTACACCAACTATCAGCCGAACCTCGGCAACCCGCTGCCCCTTATCCGGCAGCAGCTGCTGAAGATCTATAAAGAGCACCCCGGCCTCAAGGTGGCCAGCGTGACCACCACCGGCTACGGCGAAGAGCTGGTCAAGAACGCCTTCCGCTGCGACTTCGGCCTCGTGGAGACCGTGGCCCACTTCACGGCAGCAAAATACTTCATGCCGGACGTGGACTTCATCATCGACATCGGCGGTCAGGACATGAAGTGCTTCAAGATCGAAGATGGTGCCATCAGCAACATCTTCCTGAACGAAGCCTGCTCTTCCGGCTGCGGCAGCTTTTTGCAGACCTTCGCGCAGGCACTGGGCTACGACGTCAAGGAGTTCGCGGCCCTCGGCCTCTTCGCCGACCGCCCCGTGGACCTGGGCAGCCGCTGCACCGTCTTTATGAACAGCTCGGTCAAGCAGGCCCAGAAGGACGGCGCGTCCATCGAGAATATCTCGGCGGGCCTGTCCATCAGCGTCGTCAAGAACGCGCTGTACAAGGTCATCCGTGCGTCCAGCCCCGAAGAGCTGGGCCGGAAGATCGTCGTGCAGGGCGGTACCTTCTACAATGAGGCCGTCCTCCGCGCCTTTGAGAAGGAGATGGGCGTCGAGGTCATCCGCCCCGACATCGCCGGTCTGATGGGCGCTTACGGTGCGGCCCTCTTCGGCCTGCGCCAGTGCCGCAAGAACGGCCAGACCACCTCCGCCATGATGAGCGAGGAAGAGCTGGAGAGCTTCGACCAGAAAGTCGTCAGCGTCAAGTGCGGCGGCTGCGGCAACCACTGCCAGCTCACCGTCAACACCTTTGCCGATGGCCGCAAGTTCATCTCCGGAAACCGCTGCGACAAGCCCGTCACCGGCAAAAGCGAGGACAACAGCCTCAACCTCTATGCCTACAAGCAGCAGCTTCTGGCCGGCTATAAGCCCGTGGCCGGAAAGCGCGGCTCCATCGGCATCCCGCTCTGCCTGAATATGTACGAGCTGCTGCCGTTCTGGCACGCCTTCTGGACCAAGCTGGGCTTTGCCGTCCACACCAGCCCGGTGTCCAGCCGCGGCCTCTATCTGGCCGGTCAGGCTACCATCCCCAGCGACACCGCCTGCTTCCCGGCCAAGCTCAGCCATGGCCACATCAAGGCCCTGACCCAGATGCATCTGGACGCCATCTTCTACCCCTGCCTGACCTACAACATCGACGAGGGTCTGGGCGACAACCACTACAACTGCCCCGTCGTGGCCTACTATCCCGAAGTCCTCGCCGGCAACTGCCCGGAGCTGGAAGGCCAGAAGTTCATCTACGACTATGTCGGCATCCACCGTCCGAAGGATTTCGTCCACAAGATGGCGAAGGACGTGCTGCCCAAGTATTTCGGCGGCATCTCCGAGAAGGAAGTGCAGGAGGCTGCCAACGCCGCCTATGCCGAGTATGAAGCCCACATGGCACAGATCCGGGTCAAGGGCAGCGAGATCATGGATGAGGCCCGCCGTCAGGGCAGGCGGATCATCGTGCTGGCCGGACGCCCCTACCATGTGGACCCGGAGATCAACCACGGCATCGACCACCTCATCACCCACCACGGCGCGGCGGTGGTCACCGAGGACAGCATCTCCAACCGCGTGGAGAAGTTCCCCACCAGCGTGCTGAACCAGTGGACTTACCACAGCCGCCTGTATGCCGCCGCCAAGTACTGCACCACCCAGAAGGATATGGACCTGGTGCAGCTGGTGTCCTTCGGCTGCGGCGTGGACGCCATCACCACCGACGAGACCCGCGAGATCCTGCAGGAGGGCGGCAAGCTCTACACCCAGCTGAAAATTGACGAGATCACAAATCTGGGCGCTGTCAATATCCGCCTGCGCAGCCTGTTCGCCGCGCTGGATGAGCGAGACGAAGATAAGAAGTAACATAGGAGGAACCTATGGAATACAATTACCCCAAATTCACCCCGGAGATGAAGAAAACTCACACCATCCTCATCCCCAACATGGCCATCACCCAGTTCCGCCTGCTGGAATACGCCCTGCGCTACGACGGCTACAAGTGCGAGATCCTTGGCAACTGCGGCAGCGCTGTGGCGCAGCTGGGCCTGAAATATGTCCACAACGACACCTGCTATCCGGCACTGCTGGTCATTGGCCAGTTCCTCGATGCGCTGAACAGCGGCAAGTACGACCTCGAGCACACGGCCCTGCTCATCACCCAGACGGGCGGCGGCTGCCGTGCCTCCAACTACATCCACCTGCTCCGCAAGGCGCTGGTCAAGGCAGGCTATCCGAACATCCCGGTGGCCAGCCTGAACTTCTCGGGCCTCGAGAAGGACAGCGGCTTCCAGATGACTCTGCCTCTGGCCCGCCGGGCCATTGCCAGCGTGTTCTACGGCGATATGCTCTGCGCCCTGCGCAATCAGGTCGCTCCGTATGAGAACGAGAAAGGCGCTGCCGATAAGATGGTAGACCTCTGGGTCGAGCGTCTGGGCCGTGTGCTGCTGGCGGGCAAGGGCTTCACCTCCCGCGAGATGAAGCACACCTTCCCCCTCATCGCAAGGGACTTCAAATCCATTCCCGTCACCCGTGTGCCGAAGGTCAAAGTCGGCGTCGTGGGCGAGATCTACGTCAAGTACAGCCCGCTGGGCAACAACGACCTGCAGAAGTTCCTCGAGAGCCAGAACTGCGAGGTCAACTTCCCGGGTCTGATGGGCTTCGTGCAGTACTGCATCTTCAACATGGGCGAGGACCATGTCCTCTACGGCGGCAAGCTGGCCATGAAGATGGGGACCGACCAGCTGCTCAACTGGCTGGACAGCGTGGAGCGCTCCATGCTCAAGGCCGAGGCCGACGCCGGGTTCTACGCTCCCGGCCCCTTCAAGGAGCTGGTGGAAAAGCCCGAGGGCATCATCTCGCTGGGGGCCAAGATGGGCGAGGGCTGGCTGCTGACGGCTGAGATGATCGAGCTGGTACAGGGCGGTTACGGCAACATCGTCTGCGCACAGCCTTTTGGCTGCCTGCCGAACCACATCGTGGGCAAGGGCATGGTAAACAAGATCCGCGCGATGTACCCCAGCGCCAACATCACCCCCATCGACTACGACCCCAGCGCCACCAGAGTCAATCAGGAGAACCGCATCAAACTGATGCTGGCCGTAGCAAAGGAGCGTCTGAACGCTCCTGCCGAGGCGAAGCCCCTGACCGCCGAGGAGATCGCGGGCGGTGCGCCCAGCCTGTCCCACGTCTGAGAAACCACAGAAGAAACAAAGAAGCCGCACGGTACAGCTTTTCGCTGTACTGTGCGGCTTTTCTTATGCGCCGGAGCGCTTATTTCTTGTGATACTTGCGGTCTTCCTGCTCATAGGCGGGCTCGCAGGTGAGGTACATCCCCAGACGCTTGATGGTGTCCGTATCCACGCTGGACAGGATGACCGTGGAGTGCATGTCGCAGCCCTTGAGCTTGGAGAGCTGCTGCAGAGCGACAGCAGCCGTCTCATTCTCGGCAGCAGAGCTGGACAGCGCGATCAGGATCTCATCGGTGTGCAGGCGGGGATTCCGGCTGCCGAGGTAGTTGGTCTTGAGGGTCTGGATGGGCTCGATGGCGCGGGCGGAGACCAGGTCGATCTCATGGTCGATGCCGGCCAGCTTCTTGAGGGCGTTGAGCAGGGCAGAAGAGGCTGCGCCCAGCAGGGGACCATTCTTGCCGGTGACGACGGTGCCGTCCGGCAGCTCGATGGCGGCAGCGGGTGCGCCGCCGGTGCGCTCGGCCACGGCGTGAGCCTGCTTTTCCACGGCACGGTCGCCGACAGCCAGACCGGCCTGATTCAGCAGCAGCTCCAGCTTGAAGATCTCACTGTCCACGTTCTTGCCGGTCTTGTGGTCGCAGAGGGCCTTGAAGTAGCGGCGGATGATCTCGTTGCGGGAGGCCTCGCGGCAGGCTTCGTCGTCCACGATGCAGTTGCCGGCCATGTTCACCCCCATGTCCGTGGGGGACTTGTAGGGGCTCTTGCCTGCGATGAGCTCGAACATCGCGTTGACCACCGGGAAGATCTCGATGTCGCGGTTGTAGTTGACGGTGGTGACGCCGTAGGCCTCCAGATGGAAGGGGTCGATCATGTTCACGTCGTTCAGGTCGGCGGTAGCGGCCTCGTAGGCGAGGTTGACCGGGTGCTTGAGGGGCAGGTTCCAGATGGGGAAGGTCTCGAACTTGGCATAACCGGCCTTGACGCCCCGCTTGTGCTCGTGGTAGAGCTGGGACAGGCAGGTGGCCATCTTGCCGCTGCCGGGGCCGGGGGCCGTGATGACGACGAGGGGACGCTGGGTCTCGATGTAGTCGTTCTTGCCGTAGCCCTCGTCGCTGACGATGCGGGCCACGTCGTTGGGGTAGCCGGGGATCTTATAGTGGCGGAAGGTGCGCACGCCCACGCTGTTCAGCTTGTGCTCAAAGGCTTCGACCTCGGGGGCGGCGGTGTACATGGTCACGCAGACGCTGCCCACGAACAGGCCCATGCCCTGGAAGGCGTCGATGAGGCGGAGAACGTCGAGGTCGTAGGTGATGCCGTAGTCGCCGCGCACCTTGCTGCTGATGATGTCCTGCGCGCTGATGACGATGACGATCTCGGCCTGCTCTCTGAGCTGCAGCAGCATCTGCAGCTTGGAGTCCGGCTCAAAGCCCGGCAGCACGCGGGAGGCGTGGTAGTCGTCGAACAGCTTGCCGCCAAACTCGAGGTAGAGCTTGTTGTCGAACTGTGCGATGCGCTCCCGGATGTGCTGGGACTGCATCTGAAGATATTTCGCGTTGTCAAAGCCTTTTTTCATGGAATGCTCCTCTTCCTGATCTTACAACTTCATCTCCGGCACGTCGGTGGTGCGGCGGGCCGGAGGGTCACACAAACACCCTATAGTATAGCATACGACAGGCTTCGGCGCAATTATTTTTTGAGGGCCTCCTCGTGCTCCAGGTGCTCAAATTCTTCCAGCTCCTCGATGTCCTCTTTCAGGAACATCAGGCAGAAGCTGATGAAGAGCAGCAGGCAGGAAAGCCAGATGGCCCGGCTGCCCATGGGGGCCAGTGCAAGGCTGCCGAGGCCGGCACCCAGCGCGAACAGGAAGATGATGGCGAAGTAGTGAAGCGCCTTGCCGAAGGCTTTGGCGCTGCCGCCCACCAGCCATGCGCAGAGGGAATCCATGCCGCTGCGCAGATTGCCGATGCACATGGTGCTGGCGAAGGCATAGCCGTTCACCTTGCGGAAGGATTGTACCTGCATGGCGCAGGAGAAGGAGACGAGGGAGTTGGCCAGCAGATTCAGCTCCTGCGGCAAAAAGCCCACGACGAAGAGCAGCAGGATCTCGAACAGCACCACCAGCTGACGCCAGTGGAGCCACTGCATCCGCTTGAGCTTGAGGCGGATGAACTCGGCCACAAAAATGCCCAGCGCAAAGGCGCACAGAGGCATCAGGTAGCGCAGTGTTTCGCCCCACTCGCCCGCAAACAGCTTGACGGCCATCAGCACGATGTTGCCGGTCTGGGCGTTGGCGAAGACCTTGCCGCGGTATAAATAGGTATAAACATCCTGTAAGCCGCCCGAGACGGAGAGAAACAGAGCGGTGATAAAGGCTTCGGACATCTGTCCGTGAGGTTTGAGAGATGGCATAAAAGCTCCTCCTTCTATCCAGAAAATAATTCCATGCCATACTATAGCGCAAAACCGGCGTTTTGTCAAAAACTGCGCCATATTTTTTATAGATAATGACGATTCCGGGCGGGTATCGCAGGATGCGCTTTGTTTTGCAATGCGGCGCAGACTGTGGTAGAATACAGAAAACAGCTTTTTTCAGGAGAAGGAGGGGCTTTCTGTATGCCCAATATCATCGAGATCACGGATTTCCACGCGCCGGAGCTGGACCCTTATGCCCGGCTGACCCAGAACCAGCTGCGCAATCGCCTCGAGCCGGAGAAAGGCATCTTCATCGCCGAGAGCCCCAAGGTCATCGACCGGGCGCTGGACGCAGGCTACAAGCCCGTGTCCCTGCTGATGGAGCGCAAGCAGATCACCGGCCCGGCAGCGGGCATCCTGAGCCGCTGCGGCGACGCGCCGGTGTACACGGCAGATCGGGAGATGCTGGCAGAGCTCACCGGCTTTGAGCTGACCCGGGGCGTCCTCTGCGCCTTCCGCCGCCCGGCACCCCGCCCGGTGGAAGAGCCCTGCAAAAACGCCCGCCGGGTGGCCGTGCTGGAGGGCATCGTGGACTCCACCAATGTGGGGGCCATCTTCCGCTCTGCAGCGGCACTGAACATGGACGCTGTCCTCATCAACCCTTCCTGCTGCGACCCGCTCTGCCGCCGCGCCGTCCGCGTCAGCATGGGTACGGTGTTCCAGGTGCCTTGGGGGCAGCTGGGCGAGACCCCGGCAGACTGGCCGGAGAAGGGGATGGACATCCTCCACTCCCTCGGCTTCAAGACCGCCGCGATGGCCCTCAGCGACCGCTCGGTGAGCATCGACGACGAGCAGCTTGCAAAAGAGCCGAAGCTTGCCATCGTGCTTGGCACCGAGGGTGACGGCCTCGCCGCCGGCACCATCGCTTCCTGCGACTACACGGTCAAGATCCCCATGTCCCACGGCGTGGATTCGCTGAATGTCGCTGCCGCCAGTGCCGTTGCGTTCTGGCAGCTGGGCAAACAATAAACGAAAAAAGGAATGCCTCCCCGCCGGGGAGGCATTCCTTTTTATGCTCAGATACTTGCTAAGAATCGCTCAAAGCCTGCGCGGCCTGCCGTGTCCATCTTGTAGACGCCGGCGTCTGCGAGGACCTCGGCAAAGACATGGCCGATCTCGTCCTGCACGATGGTGTGGACATTTTCGGCGTTCAGCTCCGGATGGCGGGCGAGGATATCCATCGCCCACTCGGCGTGCTTCTGGATGTTCTCGCCGTACGCAGCGGCGGGGGTGCGGGCCGCGAGGGCGGCTTCCACATCGGCCATCTCGGCTTTCAGGCGGCTGGGCAGAACGGCCAGACCCATGACCTCGATGAGGCCGATGTTCTCCTTTTTGATGTGGTGGAGCTTTGCGTGGGGGTGATAGACGCCCAACGGATGCTCCGGCGTGGTGATGTTGTTGCGCAGCACCAGATCCAGCTGGAACCTGCCGTCCCGCATCCGGGCGATGGGGGTGATGGTGTTATGGGGTTCGCCGTCGGTCTCGGCGTAGATAAAGCTGCTCTCGTCGGTGTAGCCCCGCCATGCGGTCAAAATCTGATCGGCCAGCTCCACAAGGCGTTCGTCGTCGGCACAGGTGAGGCGGATGCAGCTCATGGGCCAGTGGACGATGCCGGCGTCCACGTCCTCAAAGCCGGGGAAGACCCACTTCTTCTCGATGGGCGCTTTGGCCATGGCGAACTCGTAGTGGCCGCCCTGGAAGTGGTCGTGGCTCAGGATGCTGCCGCCCACGATGGGCAGGTCGGCGTTGCTGCCCACGAAGTAGTGGGGGAAGAGGGCCACGAAGTCCAGCAGCTTGCGGAAGGTGGCACGCTCGATCTTCATGGGGGTGTGCTGGTTGTTAAAGACGATGCAGTGCTCATTGTAGTAGACATAGGGGCTGTACTGGAAATTCCACGCACTGTCGTTGATGGTCAGCGGGATGATGCGGTGATTTTCCCGGGCGGGATGGTTCAGCCGGCCGGCATAGCCCTCGTTCTCCACGCAGAGCTGACACTTGGGGTAGGCACTCTGAGGAGCCAGCTTTGCGGCTGCGATGGCTTTGGGGTCTTTTTCGGGCTTCGACAGGTTGATGGTGATGTCGAGGTCGCCGTAGGGGGTCTTGGTGACCCACTTGACGTCCCGCTTGATGCGGTAGCGGCGGATGTAATCGGTGTCCTGGCTGAACTTGTAGAACCAGTCGGTGGCGGCCTGGGGGCCGTCGGTCTCGTACCGCTCTTCGAAGTTGGCGCGGACGATGCTGGGGCGGGGCGTCAGCACACCCATGAGCCGGGTGTCGAAGAGGTCGCGGGCCGTGGGGCTGTCGTCGCAGACGCCACGGGCTGCGGCATCGTCCACCAGCGTTTTCAGGATGCTTTCGAGGTCGGCGTAGCAGACGTCGCTCTCCGGCTCCGTGAAGCTGTCGAGCTGCATGGTCATGAGCAGCTGGTTGCGGATGTAGATCTCGTCGTCAGGCAGGATGAGGCCGGTGTCCAGACCGTAGTTGACGAGCTGCTGGATGGCAGTGGAGATCATAGGACAGCGCCTCCCTCCGGACGGATGGACAGGACGTGGCAGCGGCCCTCGCCGAGGATGGCTTCCATACCGGCCTTGAACTCATCCAGCATCTCCACAGGCACGAAAGCCTGCACCGTGCCGGCGAAACCGCCGCCGTGGACGCGGACAGCGCCCTTATCGCCCAGCAGATGCTTGGCGGCAGCGATGGTCACGCCCACTTCCTGATGCTCCTTATAGCCTGCGGGGATGACGTTCTGCAGATACTCCCAGCTGCTGCAGCCGGACTCGTTCATGAGGCAGAGGAAGGTGTCGAAGTCGCCATCGTGGAGTGCGGCCACCTGCTTTGCCACACGGTCGTTGTCGGCGTAGACGTGGAAGGCGCGGAGGACGGCGCGGTCGCCGCACTGCCTGCGGCACTCGGGCAGCTTTGCAAGGAAGGTCTCGAACGGCACATCCTGCAGCACCTCGCCGCCGCAGACAGCGGCCACGGCGCGGCACTCAGCCGGGATGGCGGCGTACTCGTCGGTCAGGTCGGCGTGGTCTGCGCCGGAGTCAAGGATGCAGAGGGCCAGACCGGCCTTGGAGAAGTCCACAGCCACCGGCTCCACCACGGGCTTTGCGGGGCTGGCGAAGTCGATGGTGATGATGTTGCCCACGCTGGAAGCCATCTGGTCCATCAGGCCGCAGGGCTTGCCGAAGTAGACGTTCTCAGCCCACTGGCCGATCTGCGCGATGGCGATGGGGGAGACCTTCTTGGTCATGAAGCAGTCGTTCAGGATGACGCCGATGAGCACCTCAAAGGCGGCAGAAGAAGAAACGCCGCTGCCCTTCGGCACGTTGGAAGAGATGTAAATGTCCAGACCGGCCAGCTTTGCGCCCCGCTGGGTGAAGGCGGCGCACTCGCCGCGCAGCAGGGCGGCGGTGGTGTTCTCCTCTTCCTTGCGGGCCTCGAGGTCATTCAGATCAATGACGCACAGATCATAGCCCTCGCTCTGGACGCGGAGCTGGTTCTTGTCGTTGGGGGCTGCGGCGGCGATCATGTCGATGTTCACGCTGCCGGCCAGCACCCGGCCATGCTGGTGGTCGGTGTGGTTGCCGCCGATCTCGGTGCGGCCCGGCGCGCTGTAAAGGCCGGCCTCAGCGTGGGAGCCGAAGGTCTTTTCCAGCCCGTCCAGCACGGCGGCGTAACGGGCGGCTTCAGAGGCCGTCTCGGCGGGAGCACAGCAATACAGGGAGGCGAGGCGTGCGGCGTGGACGCCGCCGGACAGCTCCTGCTTCCATACGGGAATGGACTTCATCATGGAATCTTCCTCCTGACAGACAGATACTTTTTTTATTTCGTGTGGGCGATACCGCCCGCTTCTAATCCTATAGTAAAGGATTTGTCCGGAAAAAACCATGTGTTATTGTTGCATTTCAATGAAAAGTTGCAAAAAATCCCCTCCGGGGCTGTCCGGCGGGGATGCAAAATAAAAATCTCGGATAAATTACAACTGAGACAAAAGTTTTTTCGAAACCGGGAAAGCATTGTGTAACTGCGCCGAAACTTCCTGCTGCCGCGTCCCGGCGGGGGAGCGGGCCGCGATATGGAGAAACCTTACTGCGGCGGGCAGTGCAAAAGAAAAGGCCGCGCTCCACTTTTTCAGCGGAGCGCGGCCTTCTTGTCAAGGGAAGAAAATTAAGATGTCAGGCGGAAGGCGAGGGAGCAGCGCCCTCCGGCCCGGGAACACAGGGAAAAATCACTGCATCAGGCTGCAGACGGCCTCGGCGTAAGCGGCGGGGTCATCCACGGGCAGGCCCTCGATGAGCTGTGCCTGTGCGTAGAGCAGAGCGCTGTACTTCTTGAGCTTCTCGGTGTCGCCAGCCTCCTGTGCGGCTTTCAGCACAGCGAAGACGGGGTGGTTGACGTTCAGCTCCAGCACCTTGTCGCTCTTGACGCCCTCACTGCCGGGCTGCTTGGAGAGCACCTTCTCCATCTCGATGGACAGCGGGCCGTCGGCGGACAGGCAGACGGGGTGGTCCTTCAGGCGGGTGGAGACTTTGACCTCCTTGACCTTGCCGTCCAGAGCGTCCTTCATGGCGTCAAACAGAGCCTTGTTGGCGGTGGTAGCCTCTTCGGCGGCCTTCTTCTCGTCCTCGGTCTCGAGGCCCAGATCGCCGCTGTTGACGTTCTTGAACTCGACGGTGCCGTCCTTGCCCTCGGCATCCTTGCGGGGGTAGGTGCGCATGATCTGCAGGCAGAACTCATCCACATCCTCGGTCAGGAGCAGGACGTCATAGCCCTTGTCCATGACCAGCTCAGCGGCAGGCAGCTTTGCCAGACGGTCGGTGGAGTCGCCGGCGGCGAAGTAGATGTACTTCTGCTCGGCGGGCATCTTGTCCACGTACTCCTGCAGAGTGACCATCTTCTGCTCCTTGGCAGACCAGAACAGCAGCAGGTCGCGCAGCAGCTCGGCGTGCATCCCGTAGTCGGAGTATGCGCCGAACTTCAGCTGACGGCCAAACTCCTTCCAGAAGCTCTCGTACTTCTCGCGGTCGTTGGCCAGCATGGCGTGGAGCTCATTCTTGATCTTCTTTTCCAGAGCGTTGTGGATGAGCTTGAGCTGATTGTCCTTCTGTAGCATCTCACGGCTGATGTTCAGGCTCAGATCCTGGCTGTCCACGATGCCCTTGACGAAGCTGAAGTAGTCGGGCAGCAGGTCGGCGCACTTCTCCATGATGAGGACGCCGGATGCATACAGAGCCAGACCCTTTTCGTAGTCCTTGGTGTAGAAGTCATAGGGGCGGTGACTGGGCACGAAGAGCAGGGCGTTATAGTTTGCAGTACCCTCGGTGCGGCTCACGATGACGCGGGCGGGGTCGGCGTAGTCGCTGAACTTATCCTTGTAGAAGTTTGCATACTCCTCGTCGGTGACTTCGCTCTTCTGCTTCTTCCAGATGGGCACCATGCTGTTCAGAGTTTCCAGCTCGGTGTAGGTCTCCCACTCGGGCTTGTAGTCGTCCGGCTTGGGGTCGGGTTCGGGCTTCTGACGGCTCTTTTCGCGCTCCATCTGGATGGGGTAGCGCACATAGTCGCTGTACTTCTTGACGATGGCCACGATGCCGTACTCGTCGAGGAAGTTGTCGTAGTTGTCGGTCTCCGTGTCGGGCTTGATGTGGAGGATGATGTCGGTACCGGCAGTCTCCTTTTCAGCAGGCTCAAGCTCATAGCCGTCAGCACCGCTGGACTCCCACTGCCAGGCCTCGTCGGAGCCGTAAGCCTTGGAGATGACCGTCACTTTGTCGGCCACCATGAAGGCAGAGTAGAAGCCGACACCGAACTGACCGATGATGTCGATGTTCTCGTCCTGATTGTCCTTCTTGAAGTCGAGGGAGCCGGAATGGGCGATGGTGCCGAGGTTCTGCTCCAGCTCTTCCCTGGTCATGCCGATGCCGTTATCGGAGATGGTCAGGGTGCGGCTGTCCTTGTCGCGGGTGAGCAGGATGCGGAAATCGCCTTTGTTCATGCCGACGGAAGTGTCGGTCAGGCTCTTATAATACAGCTTGTCGATGGCGTCCGAAGCGTTGGAGATCAGCTCGCGCAGGAAAATTTCCTTGTTGGTGTAGATGGAGTTGATCATCATGTCCATCAGCTTTTTGCTCTCGGCCTGAAATTCTTTTTTCGCCATAATACAAAACCTCTTTTTATCAGATTTTAGCGTCCCGGCGGCGGAACTGCCCGGGCGCGTGTCGCAGCAGGATCTGCCTGTGGAGAGTGCCGGCACACGGAGCGGAAAACCACTCGTGAAAGCTTAGCACTCACAACTTTCGAGTGCTAATATACACCGCTGAGAGACAAAAATCAAGGGGTTTCATAAAAAGTTCAAAAAACTTTCCATTCGGGGCAAAAGCCGCCTTTACTTTCCCGCGCCAAAGCCGTATAATGGGCCGGAATGACAGACCTGTTTATAAGGAGGATGAGGGATGCAGCAGATAGAGCTGGAACTTGCAGGCGGAGGCGTACTGACGGTTTCCCTGCGGGCGTCGCTGGACGCCATGCCCGCCGTGAAGCAGCGGCCTTTGGTGCTGGTGGTGCCGGGCGGCGGCTACAACCATGTCAGCCCCCGGGAGGGCGACCCGGTGGCCCTGCAGTTTGCGGCGGCGGGTTATCACACCGCCGTGCTGACCTACAGCGTGGGGGAGGGGGCGCAGAACTACCGGCCTCTCCGACAGCTGAACGAAGCGCTGGCTCTGCTGCGGCAGAATGCGGAAGAGTGGCACATCCTGCCGGATAAGATCGCCGTCTGCGGCTTCTCGGCGGGCGGACATCTGGCCCTGTCCGGCGCGGTGCTGGACATTCCGGGTGAGACGGCCCAGCAGAGGCCCAATGCAGTGATCCTGGGCTACCCGGTCGTCACGGCAGGGGAGTTTGCCCACCGGGGCAGCTTCGTCCAGCTGGCGGGCAGCGAGGATGCTGCCGCACAGCAGGCGTTCACCTTGGAGGATAAGGTGACCTCCGACACACCGCCGGTCTTCGTCTGGCATACCATGGAGGATAAGACCGTTCCGGTGGAGAACACGCTTCTCCTGCTGGCCGCCCTGCGGAGGGCGGGCGTGCCGTGCGAGGCACATCTGTTCGAGAAGGGCGCTCACGGCACCAGCATCAGCACCGCCGAAGTGGATGCCGCCGACCCTCACCGCGCCCACTGGGTGGCTCTCTGCCTCGAGTGGCTGGGGGAGACGTTTGGGTTCAAATTGAGTTGAATTTGGACATTCCTACAAAAAATTCATAAATTTATGGTTGACCTGCCCAAGATTTGAGCGTATACTGGTCAGCGGAAACAAACGAGGAAGAAGGAAACATACATGGAAAAGAAGATCTCGGTCAAAGACCTGCTGATGCAGGCATTCCTGACGGGCTGGGAGCTCTCCGACAAGAGCATCGCGCAGGACGAATATCTGCAGAGCGCCATTCAGGTCATCGAAGTGCTGCAGGTGGAGCCGGAAAACGTCTACGCGGAAGAGGGCCTCGGCCTGACCGACGGCGACGAGGTAGACCATCTGGACGACCTGCTCCGGGCCGACGGCCAGTGGCTGTATTACGGCGTGGAGGCGGAGAATTTCTTCCTCATCCAGTGGTATCCGGACGAAGCATCCGCCAAGGCAAAGCTGGCACAGCTCGAGGAGCTGGGCGACGGCAAGCAGTACCTCGTGGACCTGAGCCTCAAGCGCACAAACCCCACCGAGGCCGAGAATTTCGGCAATTCCAACCCGGTGCAGCTGAGAAGCTGACCTCGTGCGAAAGCCTCTCCCCTTGGGAGAGGTGGCACCGTAGGTGACGGAGAGGGCAAGCCTGTTGCCCGAGAGCCGCTGTACAGCGATAAGCTGTCTCTTTGTCAGAGCGAAGCTATCGCTGTATCGGTCTTCTCCGTCAGTGCCCTTGCCCTCTCAGTCTCGCTTCGCTCGCCAGCTCTCCCAAAGGGAGAGCCTTTTACAGAGAAAGGAATCGAACCAATGCAGCTTTCTGATACGGAGCGTCAGCGCCTCACCGCCATTCTGGCCCGATATGACCAGCACCCCGAAGTGCAGCGGATGCGGGAATTTATCCAGCACGGCGATGTGACCACCTACCAGCACTGCAAGAATGTGGTGCTGGTGAGCTTCTGGCTCAACCGCCGCTTCCATCTGGGCGCGGATGAGACGTCGCTGGCCGTGGGGGCCTTCCTCCATGACTTCTATCTCTACGACTGGCACAAGCGCAGCTCTTTCCGGGGCCTGCGCCGCCTGTTCGAGATGCACGGCTTTGCCCATCCCGGCTCTGCCTGCGTCAATGCCGAGCGCTGCTTCGCCATCACCAGAAAAGAGCAGAACATCATCTCGAGCCATATGTGGCCCCTGACCTTCCGCCATGTCCCCACCTGCCGGGAGGCGGTCATCGTCTGCCTGGCCGACAAATACTGCGCCGTGCTGGAAAGCATGTTCCAGCGCACCCGGGTGGCCGATACGGACGCGGCGGAGAACGAGTGGTAAAGGCCTTGTCTGATACGAAAATGAGCTGCTGTACGTAACGTGCAGCAGCTCATTTTTTATAATTTCTTGTACCCCGCAGGCTCGTCGGCTTTGGCGCGGCGCTCCATCAGGTAGGTGTCCAGCCAGCGGCCATGACAGTCCCGGGCGATACGCTCCCGCCGCCCCACCACCCGGAAGCCGCACTTCGTGTGGAGGCCGAGGCTGGCGGTGTTGTCCTGCAAAACGGTGGAGTGTAAGGTCCAGTAGCCCTCTTTCTCCGATTCCTCGCAGAGGGCCGTCAGCAGGCGGGAGCCGAGGCCCCGGCCCCGGAACTTCTCGCCGACGTAGATGCTCACCTCGGCCACGCCCCGGTAGCACCAGCGGGGGTCTACCCGCCGCAGTGCGGCCCAACCGGCCAGCTCGCCGCCGTCCAGAATGACGAGGCGGCATTCTTTGATGTGAAAGGCGTCCCACGCCGTGTAGGGCGGGCAGGCGGTCTGGAAGGTGGCGTGCTCCGTGGCGATGCCCTCTGAATAGATCTCGGACACAGCGTCCCAGTCTTCCGGCTCCATGGGCCGGATGGTGATATTGCTCATGATATTCTTCCCCGGCAGAGCGCCCCAATGCGCCCTGCATCATTCCTCTTATCTCAGTATAGCAGATGCAGCCCGCCCGCGCAATGACCCCTTATTCCAGCCCCGGCAGGGTGTCCAGCACCGGGATGCCCAGGCTGTGCAGGAAGGCTTTCTTTTCCTCGATGGCGGGGACGACGTCCAGCTCCGAGGGGGCGTGGGCGTCGCAGCCCATGATGGCCTTGACGGGATACTCCGCCGCGATGCGCCAGAACTCGTCCCGGGTGTAGCCCAGAGAGCCGTCGGGACGGTCCTGCAAAGTCAGTCCGGCCATGTTGTACTCGAGGGGGATGTCCAGCCGCGCCGCTGCGGCACAGATGTCCCGGCAGGCCTTCTCGGCGTCGGCGTCGAAGGCCGTCACCCGGTTCAAAAAGAGGTCGGGGTGGGCCAGATACCGGTAAAGCCCCGTTTCCAGCGCTTCCACCACCTGTTCGGCATACCGCCTGCCGTGGGCGGTGGAGGTGCTGCCGCCGAAGCGGCTGGCTCTGGCGTCCTGCTCGTCGGTGGTGTCGTAGTGACAGCCGAGGATGAGATATTCGATGTCCAGCCGCTCCATCTCTTCCCTGAGCCAGCCCAGATAGGCCGGGAAATACTCTGCCTCGAGGCCGATGCGGATGTGGAGCTTGTCGGCATATTTCTCCCGCAGCCCGCGCAGGGTCAGGACGTAATCGTCCAGCTGGGAGGGCAGCATCCGGATGCGGCTGACGAAGCCCGGCGTCGCGTAGGCCCAGGGGGTGTGGTCAGAAAACCCCAGCACCCTGTAGCCGCAGCGCAGGGCCGTGAGGATGTATTCCTCCTCGGTGCCTTCGGCGTGGCCGCAGCGGGTGGTGTGGGTGTGGTAATTGGTCAGCATGACAAGGCTCCCTCCCGGGCAGAAATTTTTTGACAATCATCACCGTTGTGATACAATAGGGTATAGCAGTTTGCGTTTTTAATGCACAAGCAACATCCGCAAACTGCATATCGCAAATATGCCATTTTGATAGGCACTATTTTTAAAAATTGCGATAAATACCCGTTCAGGGCAGGGACTATTATAGACCTCTTTGCCGAAAAATGCAATGAAGGCTGCTCTGAAAAAGGAGAAATGAAGATGGATTGGAAACGAATCGCTGCCTCTGTGCTGCTGCTCGGTGTCCTCGCTGTCCCGGCCTCAGCAGCCAGCATCACCCCCCAGACCACCATGAAGGAGATACGCGACGACCCCGACATCAAGGCCAGCGGCCTCTATACATATACCTACGTGTGGGAGCGGGACTGCGAAAGGCTCTCCACCAGCCGCGATGACGAGACGCTGACCGAGGTGGTCGGCAAGACCTCCGCCGAAGCCTGCGCAGCGGGCCTCAACTATCTGGCTCAGGTCTACCACGACGGCACCCGGGTGACCTATCCGCTCTACACCGACGAGGAGATCGCCGCCGTGCCTGCCCGCGCTCATGCGGAGCTGTATTACTGCCCGGCCCAGCAGCCGGGGGCCAGGTTTGCCATCGTGCTGTCGGGCAACGCGCTCTACTACAGCGGCGAGCTGCGGGGCGGCGTGTCCACGGCGTGGGAGCTGCATGAGCAGGGCTATGCCGTCTTCTCGCTGCGCTACCGCATCGGATGGGAGGCCGGGGACGACGCTCCGCTGGAAGACCTGGCCCGGGCCATCCGCTTCGTGATGGACAATGCCGACACCTTCGGCGTCTCTACGGAAGACTACGCCCTGCTGGGCTACTCCTCCGGCGGACAGCTCGCAGGCGTCTTCGGCAATGAGGAAAAGGGCTGGGGCCGCTACGGTGTGCCGAAGCCCGGCGTATTGCTGCTGGCCTACCCCATCAACAACTTCTTTGAGGCAAAGCCTGCCTACCATCTCCTGATGGATACCGACCGGCTGGAAAGACGCTACTATTCCTACACCGTCTCGAAGCTCGTGACGCCGGACTATCCGCCCACCTTCCTGTGGTACGGCAGGAATGACACCATGCTGAAAGCCTTCGCCTACCCCCTGCAGGGGCCGACCCTTGCAAAGGCACTGGAAGCCAGCGGCGTCCCCAACCGGGTGGAAGTTTACGACAACGCCAAACATGGCATCGGCATCGGCGTGGGGACGGACGCCGAGGGCTGGGTGGAACGTGCTGCCGAGTTCTGGCAGAGCGTTTCGGAATAACAGGAGGAAAAGAATATGTACGACTGGAACGAAGCTGTCCGCAGCCTGAATGTGGGCCTGCCCGACGACATCGCCCGGCTGAAAGCGGCCGGATATTATCAGGAGGCTATCGCCCGCATCGACCGGCTGCTGGCCGAGGACTGGACAAAGACCCAGAACGGCCCGGCATCCAACGGCATCGCCCCGCCGGAGGGGTATGTCCCGCCCGAGAACCCCACGCCCCACGGTGTGGACGCCCTGCGGGAGGCCCTGACCGTCCAGAAGGAAATCATGCGCCGCCTGCCCGGGGAATACTGCTGGACGGAAGCTGAGGCCATCGCCCGGATGCAGGAGCGGGTCAGGGACTTCACGGCAGAGGAATTTAAGAAGCTCGACTGGGAGGGCCGGATGGACTGGCGGTTCGTGGAAGGGGAGAAGCGGTATCAGGCCCGGTTCGCCGAGACGCTGCTGGCCACCCACGCCGACCTCGCCGCCCGGAAGCTGACGCCGGACGCCCCCAACAACAAGAACGAAGAGCGCCACCGCCTCCATGAGAAGATGGAGCGGGAGGGGAGCGCCAGCGCCGACATCACCCTCCGCACCAGCATCCGGATGTCCGACGAAGCCTTCGCCGCCGCGCTGGAAAAGGCGAAAGCCGAGGGCAGAGACGCCGTCCACGTCCGGGCATGGCTGGCCCTGCCTGCCGCCTGCCCGTCCCAGAGCCATATCACGCTGGACCGCTTCACCGAGACGCCCGGCCATATCGCCGCCGAGGACGCGCCCCAGCGCACCGTCTGCTGGGAGGCCGACTTGACCGAGAACCGCACCTTCGGGGCCGAGTACAGCTACCGGGAGACGGCGGTCTATGCCGACCCGCTTTCCTTCACGCCCGACACGGAGCAGCCCGGTTTCTACACCGGCGAGGAAGCGCCCCACATCGTCTTTACGCCCTATCTGCGGGCGCTGGCGGCACAGCTCACCGAGGGCATCACCAGCCCGGCGGAGAAGGCGAAGCGCATCTACGATTATGTCACCCTGAACGTCCGGTATCACTTCCAGCCGTCCTATTTCGTCCATGAGTCCATCGCCGAGAACTGCGCCCGCAGCCGCCGGGGAGACTGCGGCATCATGGCGCTGACCTTCATCACCCTCTGCCGCATCGTGGGCATCCCGGCCCGGTGGGAGAGCGGCTTTGCAGTGGCTCCGGGGGACGCGGGCTGTCACGACTGGGCGCGGTTCTACGTCGCCCCCAGGGGCTGGATGTATGCCGACTGCTCCTACGGTGCCTCCATGGCCCGCCGGGGCGATGAAGTGCTCCGCCGCCACTATTTCGGCAGTCTGGATACGGGCCGCATGGTGGCAAACAGCGCCTTTGAAGCGCCCTTCGACCCGCCGATGCTGGGCTTCCGCAGCGACCCCTACGACAACCAGAGCGGCGAGATGGAGGCCGACGGCGTGGGTCTGTACGGTGACGATACCGTGACCACCAAAGAAGTTTTGAAGTTTGAGGAAGTAGAATAAATGGAATTTCTCGCAATGCTGTATACCGTCCTGCTGGTGGCCATCTGCCTGATGATGGCGCTGCTGCTCTTCCGCAGCGGACGCCCCGCCGGCGGGCTGGACGAAGCCGACTGCGAAGAGCTGAAAGACTGGCTCGAAGAGCGGCTGGCCGCTCAGGCCAGAGAGTTCAACGCCCGTCAGGACGCCATCGCCCAGCAGAACTACGCCGCCATCCGCAGCGTCAGCGAGACGCTGCAGACGGCTGTGCAGAGCATGAGCACCACCCTCGGTCAGGGGCAGGACAGCCAGCAGCGCATCCTGGAGCGGCGTCTGCAGAGCCTCGAGCAGGCCAACAACCAGCAGATGGAGCAGCTGCGCCGTGCCATGGTCGAGAGCATGACGGCATTGCAGGCGGAGAACACCCGCAAGCTGGACGAGATACGCCACACGGTGGACGAGCAGCTTCAGGACGCTTTGCAGAAGCGGGTGACGGAAAGCTTCAAGGCCGTCAACCAGCAGCTCGAGCAGGTGTACAAGGGCCTTGGCGAGATGCAGTCCCTCGCCGCCGACGTGGGCGGCCTGAAGCAGGTGCTCTCGGGCGTCAAGACCCGCGGCATCCTCGGCGAGATCCAGCTGGGCGCGATCCTGGAAGAGATCCTCGCCCCGGAGCAGTATGACACCAACGTCGCCACCATCCCGGGCAGCACCCAGCGGGTGGAGTACGCCATCCGGATGCCGGGCGCCGACGGCGGCAGCGTCTGGCTCCCCATCGACTCCAAGTTCCCCGGCGACACCTACGCCCACTTGCAGGACGCCTACGCTTCCGGCGACGCGCAGGCCGTGGAGGATGCCCGCCACGCCCTCGAGCTGGTGCTCCGTAGCGAGGCCAGAGACATCCGGGAAAAGTACGTCGAGCCGCCCTATACCACGGCGTTCGGCATCCTGTTCCTGCCCTTTGAGGGCCTGTATGCCGAGGTGGTGAACGCGGGGCTGCTGGAGGTCCTGCAGCGGGACTATCAGGTCAACGTGGCAGGCCCCAGCACCATGGCGGCCCTGCTGAACAGCCTGCAGATGGGCTTCAAGACCCTCGCCATCCAGAAGCGCTCCGGCGAGGTCTGGCAGCTGCTGGGCGCGGTGAAGACCGAGTTCGACAAGTTCGGGCAGGGCCTCGCCAAGATGCAGCAGCGTCTGCGCCAGACCGACGAAGAGCTGGACCAGCTCATCGGCGTCCGCAGCCGGGCCATCAGCCGGAAGCTGCGCAGCGTCCAGAGCCTCGACGAGGCCAGCGCCAGCGCCCTGCTCGAGATAGACGATATGAATGAGCTGCCGAAAGCACTCTCTGAGACCAGCGAGACATCTGGCGAAGTGGGAGAATATTGACGTAGTGACGGTCAAAAATGCACTTTGCCAGGGTGGCAAACTGGCCTGAGTTGGCAAACTGACCACTTTGCCAGATATGTGAGCACTTTGCCAAGTTGGCAAAGTGGGGAAATATAACGTATCTATATTATTATTTTGTCACTTTGCCACATAATCTACCGCAGTAGAACGTCATTCGGCCATCCGGCCTGATAAATAGTTGACGAAGGCGGCAGACTGTGTTATACTGAGAACAATTCTTAAAATAATTGCCAGCCATGGCAGACCATACACACCAATAACAGAGAGGAAATGTGCTTATGAGCGTAAAGAACATCAGCAGCGCCATTCTGGGCGTGGGCGTGGACGATACCACCATCGATTTGTTTGAGAGCCAGTACCCGGTCCCCACTGGCGTCAGCTACAACTCCTACGTCATCCGGGACGAGAAGATCGCCATCCTCGACACCGTGGACGAGCGCGCCACCGACGAGTGGCTGGCAAACGTCACCGAGGCACTGGCAGGGGAGAAGCCCGCCTACCTCGTCGTCCACCACATGGAGCCTGACCACGGCGCGAATGTGGCCCGCCTCGCCGCCCTCTACCCCGAGATGCAGGTGGTAGGCAACGCCAAGACCTTCCAGTATATGGAGCAGTTCTTCGGCGCAGAGGCCATCGCCAAGGAGCGCCGCGTCGTCGTGAAGGACGGCGAGAGCCTTTCGCTGGGCGCCCACACCCTGACTTTCGTGTTCGCACCCATGGTCCACTGGCCCGAGGTCATGGTGAGCTATGAGTCCACCGAAAAAGTCCTCTTCTCCGCCGACGGCTTTGGCCGCTTCGGCGCTGTGGCAAAGTTCGACGAGAAGGCCGACTGGGCAAGCGAGGCCCGCCGCTACTACCTGAACATCGTGGGCAAGTACGGCCCGCAGGTGCAGGCTCTGCTGAAAAAGGCCGCTGCGCTGGACATCAAGACCATCTGCCCGCTCCACGGCCCCGTCCTCACCGGCGACCTTGGCAAGTACCTGAACTACTACGATCTGTGGTCCAGCTACAAGGCCGAAGAGCCGGAGAAGGTGCTGGTCGCCAGCGCCTCCATCCACGGCCACACCCGCGCCGCCGCCCACATTCTAGCCGAGAAGCTCCGCGCCAAGGGTGCCAAGGTGGTGGAGATGGATTTGACCCGCACCGACGTCTCCTACGCCGTCACCGAAGCCTTCCGCTGCGGCAAGACCGTTCTGGCCTGCGCCACCTATGACGGCTTCCTCTTCCCGCCGATGGAGAACCTGCTGGCCCACCTCAAGACCAAGGCATTCCAGAGCCGCACCATCGCCCTGATGGAGAACGGCACCTGGGCGCCTATGGCTGCAAAGCTCATGCGCGCCGAGCTGGACGGCATGAAGAACATCACCGTCTGCGACACCGTCGTGACCCTCCGCTCTGCTTCCAACGCCGCCGCTGAGGCGCAGATGGACGCGATGGTGGATGAGCTGCTGAGTAAGTAAAAACGAGCAGAAACAAGGAAATCCCCCACTTTCGTGGGGGATTTCCTTGTTTTCTGTCAGTGTTTATGATACACTGATACTGCCGCCGCAAGGCGGTAAGGCACTGTACATACGGCAGGCGGTTTGGTCTCTCACGTCCGAAAGGGGGTGAGAAGATGCCGATTACTTTGACGTTTCATCTGTTTGGACTCACGTTCACACTGCGAATCAAAAAGTAAAACCGCCACCTCCGCCAAGGTGACGGTTTTGGTATAAACCCTAAAACCTTGAAGAGGCCAAACCGCTTGTCACAGTGCCTTTTCTATCGTTATTATAGCGCATTGCCGGACATCTGTCAAGAAACCCGGCAGTGCGTTTTTTGATCAAGAAGCGTGCGCCCTTCTGCCCAGCGCCGCCGCGCCGGTGAGGGCCACGAGGACGCCCAGCACGGCAAGGCCCGCACCGGCCTGCCCGAAGGCGTCGCCCACCGCGCCCACGAGGGGGCTGGCGGGTATCATGAGCAGGCTGTAGACCATGCCGTCCACGCTGATGAGGGTGGCACGCTGGTCGCTGGGGATGACATCGTTGAGCTTCTGGTCCTCGTGCAGGAGGTAGGCGTCGATGACGCCCTGCACCAGCATACAGCCGAAGATGCAGCCCAGCACCGGGGCGGCACCCACCAGCGCGCAGCCCCCGCCGCAGAGCAGGGCGCAGACGGCGTAAAACCGCCGTAGGCTCTTCGGATGGAGCCGCTGGGCCGCTTCAACGCCCAGCATGGAGGCAAGCCCGCTCAGCAGCATCGGCACGAACAGCAGCGCTGTGGGCCAGCCCAGCTCGATGAGCCGCTGCTGGACGAACATCTTGGTCAGGTAGCTGGGGATGCAGAGGACAGCGGCGGAGACGATGAGCTTTGCCGCCAGCGGGGTGGCGCGAAGAGCGGTGATGCTGTCCCGCACCAGCCGCGCCAGCTGGCCGGGCAGGTCGCGGAAGGTCTGCTTCTCCCGGCGGGCCTGCGCTTCGGTGACGATGGGCTCGGTCATTAGGGCGGTGGCGGCAGCGGCAGTGCCTTCAAAGGCGGCGCTCAGCAGGTAGAAACCGGAAAAGCGGAGAAACCGTTCCAGCGTGCTGGCGAGGGACCCCACAGCCGTGGCCAGCATGGAGAGCCGGGAGCAGTTGGCGGAGACCCGGAGGTAGTCGTCTGTCCGTCCGCACTGCTTGAGGCTGTCGTAAGTCAGGGCCGAGGCGGTGCCGGAGAACATGGCGTTGGCCAGTGCGCTCAGCGCCATCGCCAGGCAGATGAAAAACAGGTCCGGCGCAAAGGCCATCGGGAGGTTGGAGAGCACCATGCAGACCCCGCCGGCCACGAGCGTCTTCCTGCGGCCCAGCAGGTCAGCCGCCATGCCGCTCGGCACCTCGAAGGTGAGGCTGACCATGTGGAACACGCTCTCGGCAACGCCGATCTCCCACAGCGAGAAGCCCCGCGCGGCCAGCAGCGCCACCCACACCGCGTCGGTGATGCGCAGGCCGGAGAAGAAGTTGTTGGTATAGATGCAGGCAAGCTGCTTTTTCAGGTTGAGTTTATGATTCATGGGGGAACACCCTTTCTATTATTATGGATAGAAATGTGTACCCTTTGTAGGCTGTTTGCTGCCTTCCCTCGGCCAAAAGGCTCTCCCTTTGGGAGAGCTGGCGCGTGAGCGCCTGAGAGGGCAAGCCCGATATAGAAGAGCCTCTGCGCAGCGATAAGTTGTCTCTTTGTCAGAGTAAGAGTATCGCTGTATAGGAGCTTCTCCGTCAGCGGCCTTGCCCTCTCCGTCACCTTCGGTGACACCTCTCCCAAGGGGAGAGGCTTTGACAAAGGGAAAGCGCCGATGCAAAACAAAAGCGCCCCATAGCAAAGCTGCGGGGCGCATAGATCATGCTCCACGCTCTGCTGAAAGGACCTGCCCCACCACAGCGAGGCCCGGCTGCTGGCGATATAAAATGCCTCAAGCAGACGGAGAGGGCTATAAAAGGGTACACTTCGAGCCGGAAAAGCTTAGGGGTTTCCTTTTTTGAAGAAAACGCAGCCGTTCCAACCCATCGCAGGTGTACCCTCCTTTCCGTAAAGCGTTGAGCTCAGCATAGCATAATAACGACTGAAAAGCAAGAAAAAATGCGGATATTCCTTAAAATCTGCCCGCTGTGCTTGCAAACCGCCCCAAAATGTGATAAGATGGTTCTCGGTTATCAAAATGACCACGACCTGAATACTCCAAACGCAGCGACGGAGAGAGTAGGCAGGCGCACCGCAGCAAAGAGAGAAGCTTCACCGGCTGAGAGGGCTTCCGCGCGGGCGCAGGCTGAAGTTCGCTCCCGAGCGGCCGGCCTGAACGACAGTAGGGCCGGACGGTGCGCCCCGTTACGGCGTTTTGAGCGCCGCGCGGCTTGCGAAAGAGCCGGGCGGAAACCGGGTGGTACCGCGGAGCTGTGAATTTTATGAGCTTCGTCCCTTTTGCCGGGCCTTTCAGGAGGCCGGGGCAGGGGACGGAGCTTTTTTGCTGTCCGCTGAACAACACGAATGAGAAGGAGAGAACATCCATGCAAGCAATGATCGACGAGCTGGCAAAGCAGGCCGAAGAGAGCCTGGGCCAGGTCTCTTCCAAAGAAACGCTGGCAACTTTCTGGCAGGAATATCTGAGCAAGAACGGCAAGATCCCCGCCCTGATGAAGAATCTGCGCTCTGTCGCCCCCGAGGAGCGGCCGGCCATGGGCAAGATCATCAACGAACTGAAGGCCAAGGTCCAGGCCGAGTATGACGCCGCTGCCGACAAGGTGAAGCAGGCTGAGCTTGCTGCCCGCAACGCCGCCGAGACGGTGGACATCACCCTGCCCGCCAAGACCCGCGCCGTGGGCGGTCTGCACCCCCTGACCCTCGTCACCAACCAGATCATCGACGTCTTCTCGGGCATGGGCTTTGCTGTGGCAGAGTCCCCCGAGATCGAGGACGACGACCACAACTTCACCCGCCTGAACGTCCCGAAGGACCATCCCGCCCGCGATATGCAGGACACCTTCTACCTGTCCGATGAGTTCCTGCTCCGCACCCAGACTTCCGGCGGCCAGATCCGCACCATGGACAGCCAGAAGCCTCCCATCAAGGTGCTCATCCCGGGCCGCGTCTTCCGCTCCGACTCCGACGCTACCCACAGCCCCATGTTCCACCAGATGGAAGGTCTGGTCGTGGATAAGGGCATCACGCTGGGCGATCTGCAGGGCGCTCTGAACACCTTCGTACAGAAGCTGTTCGGTGCCGACACCCGCACCCGCCTGCGTCCCTCCTACTTCCCCTTCACGGAGCCCAGCGTCGAGGTGGACGTGAGCTGCTTCGAGTGCCACGGCAAGGGCTGCCTCCTGTGCAAGCACACCGGCTGGATCGAGGTGCTGGGCGGCGGCGTCGTCAACCGCAAAGTCCTCGAGAACTGCAGCATCGACCCGGACGAGTACTCCGGCTTCGCCTTCGGCATCGGCATCGAGCGCATCGCCATGCTGAAGTACGGCATCAACAACATCGGCCTGATGTTTGAGAACAACCTGCAGTTCCTCAAGCAGTTCCACGAATAAGAGGGGAGAGAGCAAACAATGAAAGTACCTTTCAGTTGGTTAAAAGAACTCGTCGATATTGACGTTACCGCACAGGAGCTTGAAGAAAAACTTTTCTCCTGCGGCTTTGAAGTCGAGGAACTCATCCCGCTGGACGCCGGCATCAGCAAGGTCGTCGTGGGCAGGATCGTGGAGATGGAGCCTCAGGAAGGCACCCATCTGACCAAGTGCGTCGTGGACTGCGGCGAGTATGGCCACGACATCCGCATCAGCACCGGTGCGGCGAACATGAAGCTGGGCGACTGCGTGCCTGCCGCTCTGGACGGCTCCACCCTGCCCGGCGGCATCAGGATCAAGGCCCGCAAGATGCAGGGCGTCGAGTCCAACGGCATGCTCTGCTCCGGCGAGGAGCTGGGCCTGAACGATGACCTGTTCCCGGGCTCTGAGGTCTACGGCCTGCTCATCCTGCCCGAGGACTCCGTCCCCGGCACCGACATCGCCCCTGTGGTGGGTCTGGATGACTACATCTTCGACATCTCCATCACCGCAAACCGTCCCGACTGCCAGTCGGTGCTGGGCATCGCCCGCGAGGTGGCCGCCATCCTCGGCAAGCCCCTGCACATGCCCGCCATGGACTACAACACCGTCTGCGACGCCGACGAGCCGATCAGCGTGAAGGTGGAGGCTCCGGACCTCTGCCCCCGCTACATGGCACACTACGTCCGCAATATCCGGATGAGCGAGTCTCCCCGCTGGATGAAGCGCCATCTGGCCCTGTGCGGCCTGCGCTCCATCAGCAATGTGGTCGATATTACCAACCACACCCTGCTGGAGATGGGCCAGCCCATGCACGCCTTCGATTTGAACAAGGTCGCCGGCCGCAGCATCACCGTCCGCCGCGCTGTGGAAGGCGAGAAGATCACCACCCTCGATGAGAAGGAGTTCACCCTGAACCCCAACAATCTGGTCATCTGCGACGCAGAGAAGCCGGTCGCTCTGGCCGGCATCATGGGCGGTGCAAACTCCGGCATGGACGACAACACCACTAGCCTGCTCTTCGAGTGCGCTACCTTCGCCCGCGACTCCGTCCGTAAGACCAGCCGCGCTCTGGGCCAGAACAGCGACTCTTCCGCCCGCTACGAGAAGGGCGTTGACCGCCACTCTCCCGAGCTGGGCCTTGCCCGCGCCCTGCACCTCATCCAGGAGTTGGACTGCGGCGACATCACCACGCTGGAATACGATCTGACCGACGGCCGTCCTCTCGAGCGCAAGCACATCGTCACCACCCCGGCCAAGATCTGCGGCGTGCTGGGCATCACCGTGCCGACCCAGACCATGATCGACATCCTCAAGCGCCTTGAGTTCACCGTGGACGTGCAGGCCGACGGCAGCTGGGACGTCTCCGCACCCCTCTACCGTGAGGATGTGGAGAGCTTCCCCGACCTGGCCGAGGAAGTCATCCGTGAGTACGGCTATGACCACATCGTGCCCACCTTCCTGAACACTGCCGCTGTCACCAACGGCGGTCTGAACTACGAGCAGAAGCAGCAGCTCAAGACCAAGCGTCTGCTGGCCGCTCAGGGCTTCTATGAGGCTTCCACGCTGGCCTTCTATTCCAATGCCGAGTTCGATATGCTCCACATCCCGGCGGAGGATGAGGCCCGCAAGGCCATCCGCATCCTGAACCCCATCAGCGAGAACCTGTCCGTCATGCGCACCCTGCTGGCTCCGTCCATGCTGAACGTCATCGTGGACAACCTCAAGAAGGGCAACGCTGAGGGCCGTCTGTTCGAGATGGCTCCCGTCTACCTCGCCAAGGAGCTGCCCATCAACGAGCATCCCCACGAGCGCCAGACCCTCTGCATCGGTGCTTTCGGCCCCGAAGAGGACTTCTTCACCGTCAAGGGCGCTCTGGAAGGACTGGCGGAGGGCTTTGACCTGACCTTCACCTATCAGCGTGAGACCACCAGCTGGCTCCACCCCGGCATCAGCGCCGCCGTCTACTGCAACGGCAAGCGTCTGGGCGTCTTCGGCAAGCTGGCCAACGAGATCAACGCGGAGCTGGAGATCGCCAAGGAGCAGAAGGACAGCCAGAACATCTATCTGGGTGAGCTGGACTATGAGGCTCTGATGTCCTGCGTCGAGGGTGAGCTGCGCTATAAGCCGCTGAGCCCCTACGCCGCTGTCAAGCGTGATCTGGCTCTGGTCTGCGACGAGGCTGTGGCCTGCGGCGACATCGAAGAGACCATCAAGAAAGCAAGCCCCCTCATCACGGAGGTCAAGCTGTTCGATATTTATCGCGGCGCAAACCTCGGCGAGGGCAAGAAGAGCATGGCCTTCTCCCTGACCCTCTCTGACCCCGCTGCCGAAGTCTCCAACGAGCAGGTGGAGCGCACCGTCAAGAAGGTGCTGGGCAACCTGAAGTTCAAGCTGGGCATCGAGATCCGCTAAACGGAAGGAATAAGAAATGAGTCCGTCTGTGCTACCGGCACGGGCGGGCTTTTTCTTTGCGCCGATTTATGCTATACTTATCTTATATAGAAACACAGCAGGAGGATTCAGCGTGGAGGATTACCGCACCATCCGGGGGACAGCCATCGGAGAATACGAAGAGAAGAAGAGCCGCTTCATTGCGCAGCTCTCCTTTGCAGACAGCGAGGAGAAGGCCGTGGCCTTCCTCGAGCAGGTGCGCGCGGCCAACCGCACTGCCCGCCACAATGTCTATGCCTACCGCCTGCGGGAGGGGAGCCGGGAGCGCTATTCCGACGACGGCGAACCGGCAAAAACAGCGGGTACGCCTGCCCTGGAGGTCTTGCAGCACAGCGGACTGACCGACCTCATCGTGGTCATCACACGATACTTCGGCGGCGTGCTGCTGGGGACCGGCGGCCTCGTCCGAGCCTACACCACCGCCGCGTCCCGCGCACTGGAAGCCGCCGAGGTGGTGACGGTGCGCAGCGTGGTGGCGCTGGATGTGACGGTGGACTACGGCCTCTATGAGCGGGCAGACCTGCTCATCAGGGCGGCGGGCGGCAAGCTGGCCGAACCGGAGTTCACCGATAAAGTCACCCTCCGCTGGCAGATGCCGGAGCATACCGAAGGGCCGCTGCTGACGCAGCTGCAGGAGCTGACAAGAGGCACGGCCAATGTCACCGTGAGCGAGCCATTCTATGCGGCGTTCTGAAAGGCTCTCCCTTTGGGAGAGCTGGCGCGAAGCGCCTGAGAGGGCAAGGACGCTGACGGAGAAGCGAAAGCACAGCGATAGTATCGTTCTGACAAAAGAGTCTGCTCATCGCTGTGCGGCGGCTTTGCCGTAACTGGCTTGCCCTCTCAGTCATCGCTGCGCGATGCCAGCTCCCCCAAAGGGGGAGCCATTGGCAAGCCGGGCCACTTCCTACTGGACGCCTAAGGCCCGATAAGGCGCAAAAGGGCGGGCCTTGCTACAGAGGGCAGCGGCTTCTGGACAAGCGCTCCTTGTCAAGCTGTTGCTGGCCTAGACAGCGGAGCACTACAGCCCACGAAACGAATAAACTTTGCTCGTTCAGTGGGAACTTGACCGACATGCCAAAGGCTCCCCCTCTGGGGGAGCTGGCGCGAAGCGCCTGAGAGGGCAAGGACGCTGACGGAGAAGCGAAAGCACAGCGATAGTATCGCTCTGGCAAAAGAGTCTGCGCATCGCTGCGCAGCGGCTTTGCCGTAACTGGCTTGCCCTCTCCGTCATTGCTTTGCAATGCCACCTCTCCCAAAGGGAGAGGCTTGAAAAACAGCAGCAATAGGCGAAAGAAAACGAAATACCAAAAATTACCAAACGACAAGTCGAAACATTTTCTGACGAAGATACACGGATTTTCCCCCTTCGACAGGGCGAATCGGTTACAATAGCCGCAGACGCGGCATTGGGATCGGCCGCGCGCGGAGAGGAGGGAAAACGAGAGAAAAAGGAGGGACACAGGATGGATGTGCGCACACGCACCGAAGAGATCGAGCGGCTGACGCTGGCCCCGTGGGCGACGTTCAGCGATGAGAGCCGGGGCAGGCAGAGACCGGAGGAACAGGACCCCATCCGCCCTGTGTTCCAGCGGGACCGCGACCGGGTGCTCCACTGCAAGGCGTTCCGGCGGCTCAAGCAGAAAACGCAGGTCTTCCTCTCGCCGGAGGGCGACCTCTACCGCACCCGCCTGACCCACACGCTGGAAGTCTCCCAGATCGCCCGCACCATCGCCCGGGCGCTGCGGCTCAACGAGGACCTGACCGAGGCCATCAGCCTCGCCCACGACCTTGGCCACACCCCCTTCGGCCACGCCGGAGAGCGGGCGCTGGATAAGCTCACGCCCGGCGGCTTCAAGCACTATATGCAGAGCCTGCGGGTGGTGGACAAGCTCGAGAAGGACGGGCAGGGCCTCAACCTGACCTGGGAGGTGCGCAACGGCATCGTCACCCACACAAAAGGCATTTGGGCCGCGACGCCCGAGGGCCGCATCGTGCGGATGGCCGACCAGATCGCCTACGTCAACCACGACATCGAGGACGCCGTCCGGGCCGGTGTGCTGGACCCGGCCACCCTGCCGAAGGACTGCACCGCCGTGCTGGGCCAGACGAAGTCCGCCCGCATCACCACCATGATAAACAGCATCCTCGCCCACAGCGACGGGGATGTGGCAGTCGGCGCGGAGGAGAATGAAGCCTTCCTCGCCCTGCGGGACTTCATGTATGCCACCGTATATGTGGACAAGACCGCCAAGGCCGAGGAGCAGAAGGTGGACAAGGTCATCGGGGAGCTGTACGAGTATTATCTGGCCCATGTGGACCAGATGTCTAACTTCTACGTCCAGCTTGCCTATCAGGACGACCCCGAGCGGGCCGTCACCGACTATATCAGCGGCATGAGCGACGAATTTGCCATCCGGACCTTTGAGGACGTCTTTGTGCCTCGCAAGTGGCACGTTTTGTAAAAAGGAGCGCCGAACATCTTTATGATCCCACACGAATATATTGAAGAGCTGACCCGCCGCACCGACATCGTGGAGCTGGTGGGCGGCTATGTCCAGCTCAAGCGGAAGGGCCGGCTCTACGGCGGTCTGTGTCCCTTCCACAGCGAGAAGACCCCCTCGTTCTACGTCTATCCGGACACCCAGAGCTTCTATTGCTTTGGCTGCGGTGCAGGCGGCGATGCGGTGACCTTTACCAAAAAGATAAACAGCATCGACTACGTGGAGGCCGTCAAGCTGCTGGCCCAGCGGGCCGGTATGCCCGAGCCCACCGAGGACGACAAGACGGGCCGTCTGCGCAGCCGCATCCTCACCATGAACAAGGACGCGGCCCGCTTCTTCCACGCCTGCCTCAACTCCACGGTGGAGGAGGCCCGGCAGGCCCGTGCCTACTGGCGGCGGCGAGGCCTCGACGACAAGACCATCAACCGCTTCGGGCTGGGCTACGCCCCCGACGACGGGCAGGCGCTCTACCAGCATCTCCGGGACAAGGGCTACAACCAACAGGAGCTGGACGCCAGCGGCCTGTTCAAGCGGAGCCAGTCGGGCCGCATCTACTGCCTGTTCTGGCGGCGGGTCATGACCCCCATCTTTGACCTGCGGGGCAACATCATCGCCTTCGGCGGCCGTGTGCTGGACGACTCCAAGCCCAAGTACGTCAACAGCCCCGAAACGCTGGTCTACCACAAGTCGGACACGGTGTTCGCGCTCCAGATCGCAAAGCGGAGCGCTTCCCATCGGTACGTCCTCTGCGAGGGCTACATGGATGTCATCTCCATGCATCAGGCGGGCATCGACACCGCTGTCTGCGCCTGCGGCACGGCCCTGACGCCCGACCAGATCAAGCTCATCAGCCAGTATGCCGATGAGGTCATCCTCAGCTACGACTCCGACGAGGCGGGCCAGAAGGCCACCCTCCGCTCGCTGGAGCTGTTCCGCAACAGCCCGGTGCGGGTGGGCGTGCTGCAGATCCCGGGCGCGAAAGACCCGGACGAGTACATCAAGAAATACGGTGCCGACCGCTTCAAAGCCCTGCTGGACGGCGTGGGCAATGCGCTGGACTTCCGGCTGGGCCGTCTGCGCAGTCAGTACGACCTCAAACAGGATGCTCAGCGCCTCGAGTACGTCAAGGAAGCGGTGGAGATGTTGGCCGAGCGCTCCAACCCTACCGAGCAGGAGGTCTACGCCGGGCGTCTGGCCGAGGAGACAAACATCTCCAAGACCGCCATCATGGCCCAGCTGGCCGACGCTGTGAAGAAAGCGGGCAGCAAGCGCCGCCGGGAGCAGGATCGCGCCCGCCTGCAGGAGGGTGAGATGAACCAGATCAAAGTCCCCTACAGCGCAGGCCGGGGCGCACTGGGCATGGCCAGCGCAGAGCAGCGGCTTCTGGCCGCCATGCTGCGGGAGCCGGGCTATATCGATAAGGTGAGTGCCCAGCTCAGGCCGGAACAGTTCTTGCAGCCCCAGCAGAAGGAGCTGTACGAAGCCATGCTCCGCTGCAAGGAACAGGGGGTGGAGGTGAGCCTCGCCACCCTGCGGGCCTTCGTCAGCGAGGAAGCTCTGAATGAATTGAGCCGTCTTGCGGCACAATACAGCGATGTGAACTGTACGCCGGAGGACATCAAGCTCTATCTGGAACGCATCGCCCGGGGGACTCCCGTGGCCAGCCGCGCCGCCAGTATGTCAACCAACGATATTGAACAGTATCTCCAGTCGATGCGGGAACAAAAGCAGGGAACTGCTGACGCAGAAGATTCGGTCTGATCTCTCCACCGGCTGGGGCCGGAAGGAGAAGCACAGATGCAGAAAATGTCACAGACGGAAGAAATGGCGAAGATGCTGGCGGGACGCGCCCGCCGCCATGTCCTGACACCCGAGCAGGTGAGCCGTGCCATGGAAGAGCAGGACTTCGACCCGGCGGGGCTGGACGAGCTGTATGCCGCACTGGAGACGCGGGGCGTGCAGGTGGCCGAGGAAGAGACAGAGCTGCCGCTTCTGGACGAAGAGCAGATCGGAAAGCTTGAGCATGAGCTGTCCGCCGAAGGCGTGGCGCTGGACGACCCGGTAAAGACCTATCTGAAAGAGATCGGCCGGGTGCCGCTGCTCTCGGCGGAAGAGGAAGCCGCCCTTGCCCGTGCCGCACAGGCAGGGGACGAGGACGCCCGCCGCCGTCTCAGCGAAGCGAACCTCCGCCTCGTCGTCTCGGTGGCAAAGCGGTATGCCGGGCGGGGCCTGCCCTTCCTCGATCTGATCCAGGAGGGCAACCTCGGCCTGATGAAGGCGGCGGAGAAGTTCGAGCCGGACCGGGGCTTCAAGTTCTCGACCTACGCCACCTGGTGGATCCGCCAGTCCATCACCCGGGCCATCGCCGACCAGGGCCGCACCATCCGCATCCCGGTGCATCTGGTGGAGAGCATCAACCGGGTGAAGAAGACGGCAGGAGAGCTGCTGCGCCGCACAGGCCGGGAGCCCACCGCCGAGGAGATCGCCGCCCAGCTGGACATGGAGCCCGCCCGTGTGCGGGAGCTGATCCAGCTGGCTCAGGACCCCATCAGCCTCGAGACGCCGGTGGGGGAGGAGGACGCCCACCTCGAGGACTTCATCCAGGACGATGAGGCAGGCGTCCCCGCCGATGAGGCCGGGCGGCAGCTGCTCCGCCGGGAGCTGATGAATGTGCTCAAGAGCCTGACGCCCCGGGAAGAGCGGGTCATCGCCCTCCGCTTCGGTCTGGAGGATGGCCGCGCCCGGACGCTGGAAGAGCTGGGCCGGGAGTTCAACGTCACCCGGGAGCGGGTGCGCCAGATAGAGGCCAAAGCCCTGCGCAAGCTCCGCCACCCCAGCCGGGCCAAGCGCCTGCGGGATTATCTGGATGAATAAACCGGATTGCAAGAGTAAATGGTGACAAAATGCACAAGGGTGTTTTTGTCTGGAACGTAAAAAACAAAAAAATCAACCCCAAAATCACGCAAAGCATACACGTTCCCGGATGTCCGATAAAAGAGGGCATCCGGGAATTTTTTTGCCTCAAAACGGAAAAATGGCTTGACAACAGGGGTTTCAGGGTGTATACTGCACTAGTATCACATAATGGCCTAGTGCGCCAAAAAGGGAGTTTGCGCGGCATGAGCGGAACGGGTCCTACCGAAAAGTTTGTGCAAAACGCCGGACTTCTGCGCGCGGTGCAGGCCGAATTATGTGTGTCTGCTCAAATTCGACCTGCATTTTGCAACATCCGTAGAGTATAAAAGTAAGGAGTGGTTGATTTTATGATGAAAGTCAAGCCCGTCAAGCTCGGCAAGACCGAGCGCATGAGCTTCTCCCACATCGACGAAGTCATCAGTATGCCGAACCTCATCGAGGTCCAGAAGAACTCTTATCAGTGGTTCCTGGACGAGGGCCTGAAAGAGGTCTTCCACGACATCGGCACCATTGAGGACTACACCGGCAATCTGGCACTGAGCTTCGTGGACTTCCGTCTCGATAAAGAGCCCAAGTACAGCATCAAAGAGTGCAAAGAGCGCGACGTGACCTATGCAGCACCCCTGCGCGTCACCGCCCGTCTGCTGAACAAGGAGACCGGCGAGGTGAAGGACCAGGAGATCTTCATGGGCGACTTCCCCCTGATGACCGACGCCGGCACCTTTGTCATCAACGGTGCAGAGCGCGCCATCGTCAGCCAGCTGGTCCGTTCTCCCGGCGTATTCTACGGCCATGATCACGATAAGGTGGGCAACGACCTGTACAGCGCCACCATGAACCCCAACCGCGGCGCCTGGCTGGAGTACGAGACCGACGCTTCCAACGTGTTCTATGTCCGCATCGATAAGAACCGCAAGCTGCCCGTCACCGTGCTCTGCCGCGCACTGGGCCTGTCTTCCAACGAGGACATCCTGAACTACTTCGGCGAGGATGAGCGCATCCTTGCCACTCTGGAAAAGGATACCACCAAGAACACCGAGGAGGGCCTGCTGGAAGTCTACCGCAAGCTGCGTCCCGGTGAGCCTCCCACGGTGGAGTCCGCTACCAGCCAGCTCAATATGCTCTTCTTCGACCCCCGCCGCTACGACCTGTCCCGGTTCGGTCGTTATAAGATGAACAAGAAGCTGTCTCTGGCACGCCGCATCATGAACCACATCGCCGCCGAGAACGTTGTCGCTCCTCTGACCGGCGAACTGCTCATCGAGAAGGATGCCAAGATCACCCGTCAGCTGGCTGAGGCCGCTGACAACGCCGGCGTCAACATCGTCGTGCTGAACATCGAGGGCAAGAAGGTCAAGGTCATCACCAATGGCTGTGTTGACGCTCAGGGCTTCTTCTCCTTCGATGTCAAGGAGTGCGGCATCAACGAGCGCTGCTCCTTTGAGGAGATCAGGAAGATCCTCGACACCACTTCGGATGTGGAAGAGCAGAAGGAGCTGCTGCGCCGCAACCACGACCAGCTCATCGGCCGCACCGTCACCGTGACCGACATCCTCTCTTCCATCAACTATCTGAACGGTCTGGGTCACGGCATCGGCACCACCGATGACATCGATCATCTGGGCAACCGCCGCATCCGCAGCGTCGGTGAGCTGCTGCAGAACCAGTTCCGCATCGGCTTCTCCCGCATGGAGCGCGTCATCCGTGAGCGGATGACCCTGCAGAGCCAGGACCAGAGCGTCATCACTCCGCAGGCCCTCATCAATATCCGTCCTGTGGTCGCCGCCATCAAGGAGTTCTTCGGTTCTTCTCCGCTGTCCCAGTTCATGGACCAGAATAACCCCTTGGCTGAGCTGACCCACAAGCGCCGTCTGTCTGCTCTGGGCCCCGGCGGTCTGAGCCGTGACCGCGCAGGCTTCGAAGTCCGCGACGTCCACTACAGCCACTATGGCCGTATGTGCCCCATCGAGACTCCTGAAGGCCCCAACATCGGTCTGATCTCCTATCTGGCATCCTACGCCAAGATCAATGAGTACGGCTTCGTTGAGGCTCCTTACCGCAAGGTCAAGAAGACCTACGACGAGAAGGGCCGCCTCATCGACCAGGTCGTCACCGACGAGGTCGAGTATATGACCGCTGACGTCGAGGACGAGTACGTCGTTGCTCAGGCCAACGAGCCTCTGGACGAGACCAAGCACTTCAAGCGCGCCCGCGTTTCCGCCCGCCGCCGCGACGACATTCTGGAGATCGACGCCGAGAAGGTCGATTATATGGACGTCTCGCCCCGCATGATGGTCTCTGTCGCTACCGCCTGCATCCCCTTCCTGGAGAACGATGACTGTAACCGTGCTCTGATGGGCTCCAACATGCAGCGTCAGGCAGTGCCTCTGATGGTCACCCAGCAGCCCATCGTTGCTACCGGTATGGAGTACAAGGCTGCTACCGACTCCGGCACCGCGGTTCTGGCAAAGAACGACGGTATCGTTGAGAAGGTGGACGCTGACCATGTCGAGGTGCGCAACGCGCAGGGCGCCGTGGACAACTATTCTCTGGTCAAGTTTGCCCGCTCCAACGCAGGCACCTGCATCAACCAGCGCCCCATCGTCGAGGTGGGCGAGAACGTCAAGGCCGGTCAGGTGCTGGCCGACGGCCCCGCAATGCGCAATGGCGAGATCTCTCTGGGCAAGAACGCCCTCATCGGCTTCATGACCTGGGAGGGCTACAACTACGAGGACGCCGTCCTGCTGAACGAGAAGATCGTCCGTGAGGACGTTTACACCTCTATCCACATTGAGGAATATGAGACCGAGTCCCGCGACACCAAGCTGGGACCCGAAGAGATCACCCGCGACATCCCCAACGTCTCTGAGGATGCTCTGAAGGACCTGGACGAGCGCGGCATCATCCGCATCGGTGCCGAGGTCAAGAGCGGTGATATTCTGGTCGGCAAAGTCACCCCGAAGGGCGAGACCGAGCTGACCGCTGAGGAGCGCCTGCTCCGTGCCATCTTCGGCGAGAAGGCCCGCGAGGTGCGTGACACCTCTCTGCGTGTGCCTCACGGCGAGTACGGCATCATCGTGGACGTCAAGGTCTTTACCCCGGAGAACAGCGACGAGCTGCAGCCCGGTGTGCGCGAGGTCGTCCGCTGCTACATCGCTCAGAAGCGCAAGATCAGCGTCGGCGATAAGATGGCAGGCCGTCACGGCAACAAGGGTGTCGTTTCCCGCATCCTGCCGCAGGAGGATATGCCCTACCTGCCCGACGGCACCCCGCTGGACATCGTGCTGAACCCCCTGGGCGTTCCTTCCCGTATGAACATCGGTCAGGTGCTGGAAGTCAACCTGGGCTACGCTGCCAAGGCCTGCGGCATCAAGGTCATGACCCCCGTCTTCGACTCCGCCCGCGAGGCTGACATCGGCGATACCTTCGATACCGCCCGCGAGATGTGGCACGGCGAGAATGCTCCTGCATATCCCACCAAGCTCCCCAAGCTGATGGGCGAGAAGGGCCACATCATCGACTTCTCCAAGATCGAGCTGGACCGCGACGGCAAGACCACCGTTTACGATGGCCGTACCGGTGAGAAGTTCGATAACCGCGTTACCGTCGGTTATATGTACTACCTCAAGCTGCATCACCTCGTTGATGATAAGATCCATGCCCGTTCCACCGGCCCCTACTCTCTGGTCACCCAGCAGCCTCTGGGCGGCAAGGCCCAGTTCGGCGGCCAGCGCTTCGGCGAGATGGAGGTCTGGGCTCTGGAGGCTTACGGTGCTGCTTACACCCTGCAGGAGATCCTGACCGTCAAGTCCGATGACGTCGAGGGCCGTGTCAAGACCTACGAGGCCATCGTCAAGGGCGAGCCCATCCCGCAGCCGGGCATCCCCGAGTCCTTCCGCGTCATGCTCAAGGAACTGCAGTCTCTGGGTCTGGACGTCGTGGTCCAGGACAAGGAAGGCAACGAGATCGATATGCGCCAGAACTTCGACGACGAAGAGACCGGCTTCGATATGCGTGATGTTGCCGGCACCGAGACTGTCGCCAACGAGAACGAGCTGCTGAACGATTACACCATCAAGGACGCCGATGCTGGTTTCGATGATCCCTCCGTGCTGGAGGATGACAACTCTGCCGCTGCAGAGTCCGCTTCTGACGAAGTGAACATCGACGAATAATAAGGCCCCTTTGAGAAAGCTGTGTTTCCCTGCGCGGCGCGCGTGCTGCCGCCGCAGGGCAGGGGAGGGCAGCGGGTCTTCCAACGTCAACTGTTATCATCGAGACTATAAAGATTAAGAAAGGGTTCGTTTCATGGAAAACAACGTCTTCGATTCGATCAAAATCGGCCTTGCCTCTCCTGACCAGATCCGCAACTGGAGCTATGGCGAGGTGAAGAAGCCTGAGACCATCAACTACCGCACCCTGAAGCCGGAGCGCGACGGTCTGTACTGCGAGCGCATTTTTGGACCTACCAAGGACTGGGAGTGCCACTGCGGCAAGTATAAGCGCATCCGTTATAAGGGCAAGATCTGCGACCGCTGCGGCGTCGAGGTGACCAAGGCCAAGGTCCGCCGTGAGCGTATGGGCCACATCGAGCTGGCCGCTCCTGTGAGCCACATCTGGTACTTCAAGGGCATCCCCAGCCGCATCGGCCTGATGCTGGACATCAGCCCCCGCCTGCTGGAGAAGGTCCTCTACTTTGCAAGCTATATCGTCACCGACCCCGGCCTGACCCCGCTGGAAAAGAAGCAGCTGCTGACCGAGAAAGAGTACCGCGAGATGCGCGAGCGCTACGGCGACGAGTTCGAGGCTGCGATGGGTGCTGAGGCCGTTCAGGACCTGCTGAAGGAGATCGACCTCGACCAGCTCAGCGCTGAGCTGACTGCCGAGGTGGAGAAGTCCTCCGGCCAGAAGAAGGTGCGCATCCTGAAGCGTCTGGAAGTCGTCGAGGCTTTCCGCGTTTCCGGCAACCGCCCCGAGTGGATGGTCATGGACGTGCTGCCCGTGCTGCCGCCTGACCTGCGCCCCATGGTCCAGCTGGACGGCGGCCGCTTCGCCACCTCCGACCTGAATGACCTGTACCGCCGCGTCATCAACCGCAACAACCGTCTGCGCCGCCTGCTGGAGCTGGGCGCTCCCGACATCATCGTGCGCAACGAGAAGCGTATGCTGCAGGAAGCAGTTGACAGCCTCATCGACAACGGCCGCCGCGGCCGTCCCGTCACCGGCCCCAACAACCGCGCACTGAAGAGCCTTTCCGATCTGTTGAAGGGCAAGCAGGGCCGCTTCCGTCAGAACCTGCTGGGCAAGCGTGTTGACTACTCCGGCCGTTCCGTTATCGTCGTCGGCCCTGAGCTGAAGATGGACCAGTGCGGTCTGCCCAAGGAGATGGCTCTGGAGCTGTTCAAGCCCTTTGTCATGAAGGACCTGGTCGAGAAGGGTGTTGCCAACAACATCAAGTCTGCCCGCAAGATGGTCGAGCGCGCAAAGCCCGAGGTCTGGGACAGCCTTGAGACTGTCATCAAGGGCCACCCCGTCCTGCTGAACCGCGCACCTACCCTGCACCGTCTGGGCATCCAGGCCTTCAACCCCGTGCTGGTCGAGGGCCGTGCCATCAAGCTGCACCCCCTGGCCTGTACCGCATTCAACGCCGACTTCGACGGCGACCAGATGGCAGTCCATCTGCCCCTGGGCGAGGATGCCTGCCGCGAGGCCAAGATGCTGATGCTGGCTTCCGGCAACCTGCTGAAGCCCTCTGACGGCGCACCTGTCACCGTTCCTACGCAGGATATGATCCTGGGCAGCTACTACCTGACCACCGTTCGTGAGAACGAAGAGGGCGCAGGCAAGGTGTTCCGCGATGAGAACGAGGCTCTGATGGCTTACGCTGAGCATGTCGTCACCCTGCACGCCCCCATCAAGGTGCGCCGCACCATGGTCATCGACGGCGTGGAGCGCACCGGTCTGGTGGACGCCACCGTCGGCCGCATCATCTTCAACAACCCCGTGCCTCAGAATCTGGGCTATATCGACCGCACCGACCCTGAGCACTGGCTGGAGTACGAGGTCAGCTTCCGCGTGACCAAGAAGACCCTGCCCGACATCATCTCCCGCTGCATGACCCGCAACGGCAGCCGCAAGTGTGCAAAGATGCTGGACGCCATCAAGGCACAGGGCTACAAGTACTCTACGCTGTCCGCTATCTCCGTCGCTGTCTGCGACGCTGTCATCCCGCCCCAGAAGGACGAGCTGATCGCCGACGCCGACAAGCAGGTCTCTCAGGTCAGCAAGCTGTTCAACCGCGGCCTGATCTCCGAGAACGAGCGCTACTCCCAGACCATCAACATCTGGCAGGCTACCACCGACAAGGTCTCCAAGGCTCTGGCTGCAAACCTGCCCGAGGACAACGAGATCTTCATGATGGCAGACTCCGGTGCTCGTGGTTCTATGAACCAGATCAAGCAGCTGGCCGGCATGCGCGGCCTGCTGGCAAACACCGCCGGTAAGACCATCGAGATGCCCATTCGTGCGAACTACCGCGAAGGTCTGAATATCCTGGAATACTTCGTTTCCGCTCGCGGCGCTCGTAAGGGTCTGGCCGATACCGCTCTGCGTACCGCTGACTCCGGCTACCTGACCCGTCGAATGGTCGATGTCTCTCAGGAAGTCATCGTCCGCGAGATCGACTGCGGCACCACCGACGGCCTGTGGGTCTCCGAGATCCACGAGGGCAAGGAGAAGATCGAGAGCTTCCGTGAGCGTATCATCGGCCGTTATGCCGTGGGCGATGTCCTCGACCCCGTCACCGGCAAGGTCATCGTTCCCGAAGGCAAGATGATCGACCTCTACGATGCAAACGACATCGAGGCCGCAGGCATCACCAAGCTGAAGATCCGCAGCCTGCTGACCTGCCGCGCCAAGATCGGCGTCTGCGCACACTGCTACGGCAGCGATATGGCAAACGGTGAGCCCGTCCAGCTGGGCGAGTCCATCGGCGTCATCGCCGCAGAGTCCATCGGCGAGCCCGGTACTCAGCTGACCATGCGTACCTTCCATACCGGCGGTATCGCATCTGCTGAAGATATTACTCAGGGTCTTCCCCGTGTCGAGGAGCTGTTCGAGAGCCGCCGTCCCAAGAGCATGGCCATCATGAGCGAGATCTCCGGTGTCGTCTCTCACGACGATACCAAGAAGAACGTCGTCATCAAGGTCACCGGCAAGGACGAGAACGGCGCCGAGGTCGTCAAGAACTACTCCATCCCGTTCACCCAGCACGCACGTGTGATGCCGGGCGACCGCGTGGAGAAGGGCGACATCATCACCCGTGAAGGAGTCCTGTATCCTCAGGACATCCTGGCCATCAAGGGTCTGAGCGACGTTCAGAACTACCTCATCAGCGAGGTCCAGAAGGTCTACCGTCTGCAGGGCGTTGAGATCAACGATAAGCATATCGAGGTCATCGTCCGTCAGATGTGCCGCAAGGTCCGGGTGACCGACTCCGGTTCCTCCGACCTCATCGGCGGTGCTCTGGCAAACCGTCTGGAAGTCGAGAACGTCAACGCCGAGCTGCAGAAGCGCATCGACGCCGGTGAGCAGGGCATCAGGCTGGTCGAGTATCAGCAGGTGCTGCTGGGCATCACCAAGGCTGCTCTGGCAAACGAGTCCTTCCTGTCTGCCGCCTCCTTCCAGGAGACCACCCGCGTGCTGACCGAGGCCGCCATCAAGGGCAAGGTCGATCCGCTGGCCGGTCTGAAGGAGAACGTCATCATCGGTAAGCTCATCCCCGCAGGTACCGGTCTCCCGGAGGTGCGTGAGGACCTGAAGCGCCGTGAGGAAGAGCGCGACGCCGAGGTCGCCGCTGAGCTGGCAGCTGCCGCACGGCAGTAAGCCCTCTCAGTCACCTACGGTGACACTATCCGGGTTGCGGCTCTCTCGCAGCGGCATGCCCTCTCAGTCACCGAAGGTGACTGAGAGGGCATGTCGTTACGGAAGAGCTGTCTGCGAAGCAGACGGAGAGGGCATGTCGTTACGGAAGAGCTGTCGCGTCAGCGACTGAGAGGTTCTGCCAGTAAACCGCTCTAAAAACCTTTCGGCGAATAAAACAAAAAAATATTGGAAAAACTGTTGACATTCCTGATGAAAACGGGTATTATATAACTGTTGCGCGTCCCACACAGGGATAGTGCGGCAAAAAAGTCGGAAAACATCCGATGTTCATCATTAAGAAAGGAGAAAACCAATGCCTACTTTTAACCAGCTTGTACGCAAAGGCCGTCAGGTCCTGGCTACGAAGAGCACTGCTCCCGCACTGCTGAAGACTTACAACTCTCAGAAGAAACAGTATTCTGATCTGAACAGCCCCCAGAAGCGCGGTGTCTGCACTGCAGTCCGTACCATGACCCCCAAGAAGCCTAACTCTGCTCTGCGTAAGGTCGCCCGTGTCCGCCTCACGAATGGTATCGAGGTCACCTCTTACATTCCCGGTATCGGCCATAACCTGCAGGAGCACTCCGTCGTGCTGATCCGTGGCGGTCGTGTTAAGGACCTCCCCGGTGTGCGTTACCACATCATCCGTGGTACTCTGGATACTCAGGGTGTTGCAGGCCGTAATCAGGCCCGCTCCAAGTACGGCGCAAAGCGTCCTAAGGCCGGTGCTGCAAAGAAGTAATTGAGGAACGAACCGCCATAAACGGCTTTCCATTATATAAATAACAAGTCCGCAGAAACGTGCGGAGGGCAACAGTTTATGTAAGGTCAGCTCTTTGTGACACAACGGGAGTTTTATTACTTTCGAGTACCGATGATATCATTCTGTGAAGGAGGGAAGAAAGATGCCTAGAAGAGGTAACATTGCTAAGCGCGATGTCTTAGCTGATCCTATTTACAATTCCAAGATGGTCACCCGTCTGGTCAACAGCGTCATGCTGGACGGCAAGAAGGGCGTCGCTCAGAAGATCGTTTACGAGGCTTTCTCCATGATTCAGGAGAAGACTGGCAACGATCCTCTCGAGACTTTCGAGAAGGCGATGGAGAACATCATGCCCAGCCTCGAGTGCAAGACCCGCCGTGTTGGCGGCGCTAACTACCAGGTCCCCCTGGAGGTCAGCCCCGCTCGCCGCGAGACTCTGGGCCTGCGCTGGCTGACTGCTTACAGCCGCAGCCGTGGTGAGAAGACCATGGCCCAGCGCCTGGCTGCTGAGATCATGGATGCTGCCAACAACACCGGCAACGCCGTGAAGAAGCGCGAGGATACCCACAAGATGGCCGAGGCCAACAAGGCTTTCGCTCATTTCCGTTATTGATCTGTTCTGTAGGAGGTTAATTTCATGGCTACTCCCAGAGAAGTTTCTCTTCAGATGACGAGAAATATCGGCATTATGGCCCACATCGATGCTGGTAAGACCACCACTACCGAGCGTATTCTGTACTACACCGGCATCAACCACAAGATCGGCGAGGTTCACGACGGCGGCGCTACCATGGACTGGATGGTTCAGGAGCAGGAGCGTGGTATCACCATCACCTCCGCAGCTACCACTTGCTACTGGAGCCACTCTGAGACTCAGAAGGACCCTGTTGCATTCAAGAAGAATCGTCACCGCATCAACATCATCGACACCCCGGGCCACGTTGACTTCACTGTTGAGGTCCAGCGTTCTCTGCGCGTCCTGGACGGCTCTGTGACCGTTCTGGCTGCTAAGGGCGGTGTCGAGCCTCAGTCTGAGACCGTCTGGCGTCAGGCTGATGAGTACAAAGTCCCCCGTATGGTGTACGTCAACAAGATGGACACCATGGGTGCTGACTTCTTCCGCTGCATCAAGATGCTGCACGATCGTCTGCACGCCAACGGCGTGGCCATCCAGCTGCCCATCGGTCAGGAGGATACCTTCCGTGGTATCGTTGACCTGGTCGATATGAACGCTGAGGTCTACTACGACGATATGGGCAACGATATGCGCACCGAGCCTATCCCCGAGGATATGCGCGAGCAGGCTGAGGAGTATCGCAACATCCTCGTTGAGACTGTTGCCGAGAACGACGAAGAGCTCATGGAGAAGTACCTCGAGGGTGAGGAGATCACCCGTGAGGAGCTGAAGGCCGCTATCCGCAAGGAGACCATTGCGAACACTCTGGTCCCCGTTGTCTGTGGTTCTTCCTACAAGAACCGCGGCGTGCAGAAGCTGCTGGACGCTATCGTTGACTATATGCCCGCACCTACCGATGTCGAGGACATCAAGGGTGTGAATCCTGAGACCGAAGAGCAGGAGACCCGTCCGTCTTCCGACGAGGCTCCCTTCGCAGCTCTGGCCTTCAAGATCGCTACCGACCCCTTCGTTGGTAAGCTGGCATACTTCCGTGTCTACTCCGGTAAGGTCGAGGCAGGTACTACTGTCTACAACTCCGTGAAGGACAGCAAGGAGCGTATGGGCCGCATCCTGCAGATGCACTCCAACCACCGCAAGGATATCGACTGCTGCTACGCAGGTGATATTGCTGCTGTCGTTGGTCTGAAGAACACCACCACCGGTGATACTCTGTGTGATGAGAACCATCCCATCATTCTGGAGTCCATGAAGTTCCCCGAGCCCGTTATCCGCGTCGCCATCGAGCCTAAGACCAAGGCCGGCAACGAGAAGATGGGCATCGCGCTGGCAAAGCTGGCCGAAGAGGATCCTACCTTCAAGACCTACACCGACGAAGAGACTGGTCAGACCATCATCGCTGGCATGGGCGAGCTCCATCTGGAGATCATCGTTGACCGTCTGCTCCGTGAGTTCAAGGTCGAGGCTAACGTCGGCGCACCTCAGGTCGCTTACCGTGAGACCATCCGCAAGGAGGCCAACCAGGAGACCAAGTACGCTCGTCAGTCTGGTGGTAAGGGCCAGTACGGTCACGTCAAGATCAAGATCGAGCCCAACGAGGCAGGCAAGGGCTATGAGTTCGTCAACGCCATCGTTGGCGGCGCTATCCCGAAGGAATACATCCCGGCTATCGACAACGGTATCCAGGGTGCTATGAAGTCCGGTGTTCTGGCAGGCTATCCTGTCGTTGACGTCAAGGTCACCCTGTATGATGGCTCTTATCATGAGGTCGACTCCTCTGAGATGGCCTTCTCCATTGCAGGCTCTATGGCCTTCAAGGATGCTATGCGCAAGGCTGATCCTATCATCACCGAGCCCATCATGAAGGTCGCTGTCATCGTTCCCGATGAGTATCTGGGCGATGTCATCGGTGACCTGAACTCCCGCCGTGGTCAGATCCAGGGCATGGAGGCAATGGCTGGCACCCAGCGTGTCAACGCATTCGTTCCTCTGGCTCAGATGTTCGGCTACGCCACCGACCTGCGCTCCAAGACTCAGGGCCGTGGCCAGTATGTCATGGAGCCGTCTCACTACGAGCCGGTGCCTAAGAACATCGCTGATCAGATCATCGCAGGCCGCACCAAGGGCTGATCGTTGAAAAACGGATAAAGATTTTGCCGGGGTAGTGTAGCTCCGGCAAAATTTCCTGTAAAACACTTGATTTTACAGGTGGAATCTAGTAGAATAGTTTTGCAATGCAATTCTGTATTAGCAGGACTGTTGTAACCAATATCAAAACCTAATTTAAGGGAGGATATTCCAATGGCTGAAAAGGCAAAGTTCGACCGTTCTAAGCCGCATGTTAACATCGGCACCATCGGTCACGTTGACCACGGCAAGACCACTCTGACCGCTGCTATCACCAAGTACCTGGCACTGAAGGGCGACGCAGAGTTCATGGACTACGCCAACATCGATAAGGCTCCTGAGGAGCGTGCTCGTGGTATCACGATCAACTCCGCTCACGTTGAGTATCAGACCGACGCTCGTCACTATGCTCACGTTGACTGCCCGGGCCATGCTGACTACGTCAAGAACATGATCACTGGTGCTGCTCAGATGGACGGCGCTATCCTGGTCGTTGCTGCTACCGATGGTCCCATGCCCCAGACCCGTGAGCACATCCTGCTGGCTCGTCAGGTCGGCGTGCCCTATATCGTTGTCTTCATGAACAAGTGCGATATGGTCGACGACGAGGAGCTGCTGGATCTGGTCGAGATGGAGATCCGTGAGCTGCTGAGCGAGTACGACTTCCCGGGCGACGACACCCCGATCATTCGTGGTTCCGCTCTGAAGGCTCTGGAGGCTCCCAACGATCCCGATGATCCCGCTTACGAGTGCATCAAGGAGCTGATGAACGCTGTCGATACCTATATCCCCAACCCCGATCGTGAGGAGGACAAGCCCTTCCTGATGCCCATCGAGGATGTCATGACCATTTCCGGCCGTGGTACTGTTGCTACCGGTCGTGTTGAGCGTGGCGTTGCTAAGGTTGGCGATGCAATGGAGATCGTCGGCATTAAGCCCGACCGTCTGTCCACCACCGTCACCGGCCTGGAGATGTTCCGTAAGTCTCTGGACTATGCTGAGGCTGGCGATAACATCGGCGCTCTGCTGCGTGGTGTTGACCGTACCCAGATCGAGCGTGGCCAGGTTCTGGCTAAGCCCGGTTCTGTCCATCCCCACAAGGTCTTCGAGTCCCAGGTCTACGTTCTGACCAAGGACGAAGGCGGCCGTCACACCCCGTTCTTCTCCAACTATCGTCCTCAGTTCTACTTCCGTACCACCGACGTGACCGGCATCATCACCCTGCCGGAAGGCACCGAGATGTGCATGCCTGGCGATAACGTCATGATGCACGTTGAGCTGCTGACCCCCGTCGCTATGGAAGAGGGCCTGCGTTTCGCTATCCGTGAGGGTGGCCGTACCGTTGGTTCCGGCGTCGTCGGCAAGATCATTGAGTGATTTTGACCCTTCGCGCCTGTTCTAAGGCAAAAGGTTGAACTTACAAAGAGCCTTCCCATTCCGGAGAGTGGGAAGGCTCTTTTTGCACTATCAGATCCTCTGCCCGAGATGGCAGGGGATTTTTGTTTTTTTGCCAAAAAGTGCTTTACAAATAAAGGTTGTTATGGTATGCTGACATTAAAGAGCAAAGATGTTGGAGAATGGAGGACGGCACTATGGCGTTTGACTATAAGAAGGAGTACAAGGAGTTTTATCTTCCACCCAGGAAGCCGGGTATTGTGACTGTTCCGCCGATGAATTTTGTGTCTGTACAGGGCAGGGGAGACCCCAATGAACCAGGCGGAGAGTATCAGGCGGCAATGGAGTTGCTGTATGGCATTGCCTTTACCATCAAGATGAGCTACAAGGGAAGCCATAAGATCGACGGTTACTTTGAATATGTTGTCCCACCGTTGGAGGGTTTGTGGCATCAGGAGGGGGTGGACGGTGTGGACTACGCCCACAAAGAATGCTTTGAGTGGACAAGTATGATCCGCCTGCCGGAGTTCGTGACCCGGGAAGAGTTCGACTGGGCGGTCCGGGAAGCGACAGCCAAAAAGAAAAAGGATTTCTCCAAGGTCGAGTTCTTCACCTACGATGAGGGCCTCTGTGTCCAGTGTATGCACCTCGGCTCTTACGACGACGAGCCGGAGACGCTGGCCCGGATGAATGCCTTTGCGGCAGAGCAGGGCTATGCGGTGGACTTCTCTGAGACGCGCTTTCACCACGAGCTCTATCTCTCCGACCCCAACCGCACCGCGCCGGAAAAGCGGAAGACCATCCTGCGACACCCGCTCAAATCAAGCTTGTAGTCCAGCCCCAAGGCCGTTATAATAGAAGAAAAAAGCCGCTGTCTGGCGGCGGAAAACGAGGAATGGATATGAAGCTTCCCGAGAAGAAACAGCGCTGGGTCTATCATGCAGAGGCTCTGCCGCAGACGGCAGGCGAGGGCGTCACCCGCCGGGTGCTGGCCTACACCGACGGCCTGATGTGTGTGGAGAACACCTTCGAAAAGGGGGCCGTGGGCGCACTGCATCACCACCCCCACACCCAGATCACCTATGTGGTGTCGGGTGCGTTCGATTTCACGGTGGATGGCGTGACCCGCACAGTGCGGGCAGGGGATACCATCCTGAAGGAGGACGGCGTGGAGCACGGCTGCGTCTGCACCGAGGCCGGCATCCTGCTGGACATCTTCACCCCCATGCGGGAGGACTTCGTGTAAAATAAAATGAGCCGCAGCCCATCCCATCGGGGAAAGGCTGCGGCTCGTTTTTATGCGCTGAAGCTCAGGCAGCAGTGGAAGAAGCGACCTCGGAGGAAGCAGCCTCAGAAGATGCGGCCTCGCTGGAAACCTCAGAAGAGGAAGCCTCGCTTGCAGCCTCGGAGGAAGCGCTGTTCTCCTCAGCGACAGCGGAGGTGGAAGCAGCCTCAGACTGAGCGGCAGCAGAAGCAGCCTCAGAGGTAGAAGCAGCAGTAGAAGAAGAGCTGCCGCAGGCAGTCATGCTGACAGCCAGGACCAGAGCAGCAACGGTAACACAAACATTCTTGAGTTTCATATCAAAAATCTCCTTGCTTTTGAAAAACAGTTTCGCGGAAGGCTGTACAGGTGAAGCCTTTCCACAAGAAGATATTCTAGTCCGTTTTCGAAAAAAATCAAGCCCTTTTTTGACAAAGATTCTATTTTCCGAAGAGATTCTACACTTTTGTTATAATTTATCGCCAAAAGTCAAGGATTTTTGACGTGCAACAATGAAACACTCCGGGCTTTTCCGGGAGAGAAAAGCATGGTATAATAGCTTCATGATACAGGTTGGAAAACGACAGAGAGGTAGAAGATCATGGACATCAAAAAAGTGGCAGTTCTGGGAGCCGGTGCGGTCGGCTCCTACGTGATCTGGGGGCTTTCGGCCCGCAGGGACATCGAGCTTGGCGTGGTGGCCGAGGGCCCGCGCGGCGAGCGCCTGAGGAAAGATGGCTGTGCCATCAACGGCAAAATCTACCGCCCGGCGGTCTGGACGCCGCAGGAGGCGCATGACGCCGACCTTCTCATCGTCTGCCTGAAATACGGCGCACTGCCCGGCGCACTGGACAGCATCAAAGCCGTCACCGGCCCCCATACCACCATCATGAGCCTGATGAACGGCGTGGACAGCGAGGACATCATTGCCTCCGCCGTGGGTGGGGAGCATCTGCTCTACTCCCTCATCAAAGTGGCGTCTCACAAGGAGGCGGACGGCTTCCATTTTGACCCGGCGACCACCGTTGGCATCATCTTCGGCGAGAAGGAGCCGCCCTGCGACAGCCCCCGTGTCAAGGCCGTGGAGGCCCTGTTCGGCGGCACAGAGCTGCACTTCCGGGCCACCGACTGCATCCGGGAAGAGATGTGGAGCAAGTTCCGCCTCAACGTCTGCAACAACCTGCCCCAGGCCATCCTCGGCGCAGGCGTAGGCTGCTACCGTGACAGCGTCCATATGAAGGCCATCAGCGACGGCCTCCGCCGTGAGCTGGAAGCCATTGCCGCAGCCAAGGGCATTGATATGCAGAAGGTGGATGACGTGTCCGGCAAGGGCTGCGCCGTCAAGCCCTCGGCCCGCTACTCGACGCTGCAAGACCTCGACGCCGGACGCCATACCGAAATCGATATGTTCTCGGGTGCGCTCATCCGGATGGGCAAAGAGCTGAGCATCCCGACGCCCTACAATGAGTTTGCGTATCACATGATAAAAGCGCTGGAAGAGAAGAATGACGGTAAGTTTGATTACAGCGGCCCGAATCAGGAAATGACATGGGCAAAGTGACAGGAGAAATGCAGATGAATATTACGGTCTATCTGGGGGCCAATGAGGGCAGCGACCCGGCCCTGAAGCAGGCGGTGGAGGAACTGGGCCGCTGGATCGGCGAGAGCGGGAACGCGCTGGTCTACGGCGGCTCCCGCAGCGGCCTGATGGGGCGTCTGGCCCACAGCGTTCTGACGGCGGGCGGTGAAGTGACCGGCGTCGAGCCCCAGTTCTTCATCGACTCCGAGGTGCAGTATGACGGCCTGACCAGGCTCATCGTCACGCAGGACATGACCGAGCGCAAGACCAGGATGATAGAGCTGGGCGACGCCTTTATCGCGTTCCCCGGCGGCACCGGCACGCTGGAAGAGATCGCCGAGGTGATGTCCAAGGTCTCGCTGGGACATCTGGACGCGCCCTGCATCCTCTATGACCTCGACGGCTACTACGCCGGGCTGAAAGCTCTGCTGGCCCATATGGTCGAGATGGGGCTGTCCAGCCCCGAGCGGCAGAGCGGCATTTATTTTGTAAAGGATCTGGACGAGATAAAGAGCATCCTGAAACGGGCATAAGAAAAGCGCTGGAAGCGGTGTAAAGGCTTCCAGCGCTTTTTGTTGTCTGCTTACATGGAGATGACGCCCAGCGCGTTTGCCACCGAGCTGATGAGGATGATGGCTGCGAAGATGGGGCAGAGGTACTTTATCATAAAGTTGAAGATGCGCTTGCGGCGGAAGGGCTTGCCTTCCAGCGTGACCTCTTCCTCGATTTTCTCCACACCGATGACCCGGGACACCAGCAGGCAGGTGGTGATGGCCGCGATGGGCATCATGACGGAGTTGGTGAGGAAATCGAAGAAGTCGAGGAACTGCATCCCGAAGACCGTGAACCGGGCCAGAGGGCCGTAGCCCAGAGCCGACAGACTGCCCAGCACCAGCATGATGATGCCGATGAGGACGGTGGCCTGCTTACGGTTCCAGCCCAGCTCGTCCTCAAAGGTGGAGACGGCGCTTTCCGTCAGGGCGATGGAGCTGGTGACGGCGGCGAAAAGCACCAGCGTGAAGAAGAGGATGCCCACCACGGTGCCGAGGCCCATGCTCTCAAAGACCTTCGGGATGGTGATGAACATGAGGGCCGGGCCGGCCTGCAGGGTGTCCGGGTCGCCGCCCGAGAAGGAGAAGACCGCCGGAATGATCATCAGGCCCGCCATGATGGCAATGGCCGTGTCGAAGATCTCCACGTTCTCGGTGGACTCCTCGATGGAGACATCCTTCTTCATGTAGGAGCCGAAGGTGACGAGGATGCCCATTGCGATGGAGAGGGAGTAGAACATCTGCCCCATGGCGGTCACGACGGTCATCCAGGAGAAGTGGGAGAGATTCGGCACGAGGAAATACTTCACGCCCTCCAGCGCACCCGGGCGGGTGACGGAGTAGCCCGCGATAATGACGGACAGCACCACGAGGATGGGCATCATCACCTTGGAGACCCGCTCCACGCCGTTGCGCACGCCTGCAAAGATGATGGCGAGGGTGAAGATGGTAAAGATAACAAAGCATATCTCCGCCGAAGCGCCGCTGGAAATGAAGGCCGAGAAGTAGCCGTCTGTGGCCAGCTCACTGCCGTGGCCGCTGATGTAGTCGGCCAGATACCGGATGACCCAGCCGCCGATGACCGAGTAATAAGGCACGATGAGGATGGGGATGATGGCGTTTATCCAGCCGCCGAAGGAGCGCCTGCCCTTGCGGACGGCGGCGAATGCGCCCACCGGGCTTTTCCTGGTCATCCGGCCCAGCGCCGTCTCGGCCACGATCATGGTGTAGCCGAAGGTGAAGGCGAGGATGATGTAGATGAGCAGGAAGATGCCGCCGCCGTACTTTGCTGCGAGGTAGGGGAAACGCCAGATATTGCCGAGGCCTACCGAAGCGCCTGCCGCCGAGAGGACAAAGCCGATCTTGCCCGAAAAGGCGCTTCGCTTGTGTTGATTTTGGTTCATTGGATTCTCCTCTTTTCATAAATTTGAATAAGTCCAGTGTAACACTGCCACAGGTGGGATTCAACAGATTTTAAAGAAAAACCGCGAAACTCATCGAAAGAATCGAATGGCAGCATTAAAAAATAAGCACAGAGGCCCAGAGACCTCTGCGCATGAAGATGCAGATTCAGTCCACTACCGGCACATCCAGCCCGAATTCCAGCGGGCGGAAACGGGGGCAGACGTTCTCCGTGATGCAGATGACCGACGCGGCCAGGCGGCTGCCGATCTCACAGGACTGGGCCAGATTCTTGCCGTAGGTCAGGCCGATGACCGTGCCGGCAAAGAAGGCGTCGCCTGCGCCGGTGGTGTCGATGACGTCCACCTTCTTGGCGGGTACGACGCCGCACTCGCCGGTGTGCTTGGCGTACACGGCACCCTGACCGCCCATGGTCACCACCATGCTGGGCATGTTGGCGCTGTGGACGTTCCGGGCCAGTACCTGAGCCATCTGGCTGGGGGCGAGATGCTCGTAGTCGTCCGAGAAGAGCAGACCGGCCTCCTGCTGGTTGCAGACGAAGCAGTCGATCTGCTGCAGATAGTCGCGGCGCTCCATGGCGATGCTCATGTTGGAGACTGCGGCAAAGACCTTCTTATTGTATTTCCTGGCATAGCGGAGCACCTGCTTGACCGTGTCTTTCTCCAGGTCCAGCTCGATGGCGATGGCGTCGCAGTCCTTGAAGATCTCGTCGCCCTTCTCCTCCAGCAGGGTGGTCAGCGGGGTGGTGTCAGGGCGCTTGGAGATGGCGGCGTGGACGTCGCCGTCGTTGTCAAAGATGGCCAGCCAGGTACCCATGCCATCGGGGACCTTCTGGATGTACCTGGTGTTGACCTTGTGGTTGTCCAGTTTATCGATGACATCCTGCCCCATGCCGGTGTCGTCCACCAGACTCACGAAGGTGGGGCGCAGCTCCACATTGGCGATGTCCTCCGCCACGTTCCGGCTCACACCGCCATGCACCTGTTCAATGCGGCCGGCGTTCCGTCCGCCGGGGATGTAGGTGGAGAGGGGATAGCCCTTGATGTCCACGAAAACTGCGCCGATGACTACGATTCCCATATTTGAAATTCCTTTCCTGAATAAGAACTCTCTTTGGCTTCTGTCCTATTTACGCTTCCTCTGCCTTTTGCGCCCGAATATCGTCGCCCATAAAGAGGAAGGGGACAAAAGAGGAGAGGCGGCTGGAGATTTTTTCGGTGTAGAGCTTTTCCAGCAGAGCGCCGTCGGTGATGTTGGTGGTGACGATGGTGGGCAGCTTCGCGCCCAGACGGTTGTTCAGCAGGCTGTAAAGGGTGCTGATGAGGAAGCCGGAGTTGAACTCGGAACCCAGGTCGTCGAGGATGAGCAGGTCGGCCCCGGCGGCGGTGCGCAGGAGCATCTCTTCCTCCCCGGCGGGGTCGGAGCCGAAGTGCAGGGCCTCGAGCTTCGAGAAGAAGTCGGGGCTGGACACATAGATGACGTCGAAGCCCTTTTCCAGCACCTCTCCGGCAATGGCCAGAGCGGCATGGGTCTTGCCCAGACCGGCGTTTCCGAGGAGCATCAGGCTCTCGCTGGTGGTATCGAATTCGTCGGCGTAGCCGCGCAGGTCGTCCAGAAGGGTGGACATATAACTCCGCACCGGCTCGCCGAGGGAGGCGTCCATCCGGGCGGGGTAGTAGCGCAGCTCCATGGTATCGAAGCTGGAAATGGAGAGGCTGGACAGAGCCTCGATCTCCGACCGGCGGAGCTGCTGCATCACCTTGTGGACGCAGCTGCAGGTGCGTCCGTCCACAATGCCGGTGTCTTCGCAGAGCCTGCAGGTGAAGTGCGGCTCCAGTGCGTCGGCGGGACGGCCGCTGGAGGCCAGCAGGTCGGCCAGCTTTTTGCGGGCATCGGTGAGGGCCGCAGCGGCATCGGTGCGGTCCTTGCCCGCCGCACCGGCCAGTGCGCAGCGGATGCCCCGCACCCGCACCTCTTCTTCGGCGTGGCGCAGCCCGGGGACAGCGGCCTCGGCCTCAGCGCGGGCGTCCTCCGCCCTGGCCCGTGCGGTCTGACGACGGCGGGCGACGGTGCGCAGGGCTTCCTGATACAGTTCGTTTTTGGTACGCATAGTGTCTCCTTATGCCGGGGGTCACTCGGACTTTTTCTTGAGGGGGCGGCGGCGGGCAGCGTTCTTGAGGAAGTCGTTGCCGCTGGGGGTCTCGCGGTCTACCCGGATGTTCCGGCTGGCTCCGGCAGCGGCCACCGGAGTGCGCACATCGTGGATATTGCGCAGCCCCTTGGCGTTCCAGGTCTTGAGGATGCTGTTCCAGTACCACAGGTCGCGCTTCGGCCCGGCCTGCACAGCGGCCTCCTGCACCATGGCATCGTCGTAGCCGTAGACCTCATACCACCGGGCGATGGCTTTCCGCCCGCCGAGGGTGAGCTCGCTGTCCGGGATGCCCAGCAGGGAAGCAACATACTGCTCCCGGGTCTGGCGGAGGGCCAGCAGCTTGAGGTGGGCGTCGGCCTGTTCGCCGGTCTCCACGCCCTCGGCCCGCCAGACTTTCAGCTCGTGAAGGACGGCGGCCATCGTCCGCTTGCCCCGGCTGGCCACATAGGCCACGCAGAGCATGACGGTCTCGGGGGCAAAGCCCTCCTGCACGTAGAGATTGACCAGCTTTTCCATCTCGCTGTGGGTCAGCGGGCGGGCAAAGCCGGTCTGAGCGCAGTCGATGAGGCTCGAGATCATGGGGTCGGTGCGGCTTGCGGCGGCGATCTCCGCCCAGGTCATGGGGGCAGGGGCAGAGGGCTCTGCTCCCGGCGCGGCATTCTCGTCGTAGCGCTCGAGAAGCCCCGCACCGGCCCAGAAGGAGAGGGCGCTTTCAGCAGAGATGCGGCTGCGCAGTTTGAGGTCGGCACAAATTTTTTCGGGGTCGGTGACGCCGGTAGCTAGCACATACAGCGCTACCCGGACGTTGTATTCCTCGGCGATGCCCAGCTTGGAAAAGATGAGCTGCGGCACCGGGATGGTGTCGCCCCTGAGCTCTTTGAGACGGTATATCATTTGCTTTCCCCGCTTTCTGCGTCCTCGTCCTTCGGCGGCGGTGACCAGGGCTCACAGTCCAGGATGGAGGGCCGCTGCTTCCAGAGCGCCAGGTCAGCGCTGTAGGCAGAGGACAGATACTCTGCCGCTGCGGCCCGGCCCTCGTCCGTCAGCGGAAAGACCATATGCCGGCGCAGGGCGGGGTCTGTGCGGTCCAGCGCCCAGGGGTCGGGCCAGATGTCCACCGTGAGGATGGCTTCCTCTTTCTGTGCGCCCTCGCCGCCGTCCGGGTCCGGCACGCTGCGCTTGCCGGGCGAGAGCAGATAGCGCATCCCGTCCTCGCTGCCGCTGTATTGATTCTTGCACTTGAAATAGTGCAGAAGGGGTACAAAAATCATGACGTCCCTCTCAGTTTTAGACTTGCTGAAATGATAAAAGCGCCAATTCTTGACGAATCAGCGCTCTTTTTGTGGAGCAGGATACGGGACTCGAACCCGCCGCCTACTGCTTGGGAAGCAGTCGCTCTACCGGATGAGCTAACCCTGCGTTTACTCATTTATTGTAGCAAAGGACACGGGTTTTGTCAACTGCTTTTTGGCTCGATTTTGGCCGGGAGCAGAAACTCCTCTGTCGGCAGCGTAGAAAATCAAATTTTACTTTATAGTAATGCGACTTTTTAATGCAACAGCGTTGAAGTGCCTATCGCAAGGATGCCGTTTCGATAGGCACTATTTTTGAAAATTGCGATAAACAAAAAAGACCACCGTTCTGCCCGCAGAAAATAAGGGCAGGACGGTGGTCTTTTGAACGGACTGTGACTTACAGCTCAGCCAGAGCGCGCTTGAGGTTCTGGGCGATCTGGTCAGGGCAGCTGGTGGGGCGGGGGCCGCAGGTGGTGCCTTCCATGCGGGCGATGGCGTCCTCAGCCTTCATGCCCTTGAGCAGGCGGCTGATGCCTTTCAGGTTGCCGTTGCAGCCGCCGATGACCTCGATGGACTCGATGGTGTGGTCATCGTTCAGCACGATGTGGGTCTCCTTGGAGCAGGTACCCTTGTTGGGGTAGCTGAAAGACTTGCTCATATTCAAACTTCCTCTCTTTATATCCGACTGACAGGCGAGCGGACTCGCGCAGTATCTTTATTATATCCCTGTCAGGTGGGGAAGTCAATGTGGCCCGGTCATAGAGCACCGCCCCGGCGCTTGCGGGCCAGTGCCTCGATGCGCGCGATCTGGTCGTCCTCGGTGACGCAGGCACCCACCGGGTGGGGTTTGCCGTGGTTCGCTCCGTGGAAGTCGCTGCCGCCGGTGACGATGAGGTCGTGCTTCTTGCAGAGCTCAGCGCACTCGGCCCTGTCCTCGGGGCTGTTGCGGGGGTGATGCACCTCGATGCCGTCGATGGCCCCTTCGGCCACCAGCTCCCGCAGCAGAGGCATACTCTTGTACACCGTCGGGTGGGCGAACACCACCACGGCCCCGGCGGCCTTTGTCGTGGCCAGCACCTCCCGCACCGGAGGGTAAGTGGGGGAGTGGAGGCACTTGCCCCGCGGCTCCCAGCCGAACAACTCGTGATAAAGCCCGGTGTAGATGCCGTCGCACAGGCCCAGCTGCTGCAGCGCCTGCATGATGCCGCTCTTAAAGAGGACGCCGCTGTCCTGCGCATATTCCAGCGCCTGCTCGGTGCGGAACTGGGGGTACAGCGCCTCGATCTCCCGGCAGCTCTGCAGAGCGCACTCGTTGCGGCGCTGGCGCATGATGTCGCAGTGCCGGCGCAGGGCAGGGCAGTCGAGGTCGGGCCAGAAGGTCAGCAGGTGGACGCGGTGGCTGCGCTCGAAGTCGTAGCCGGTGAGCTCGGCGGCGGGGATGAGCCGCACGCCGTCCTGCACCGGGTGGTCGTAGGCGTACTGGGCGCTGAGTGTGGTATCGTGGTCCGAGAGGGCCAGAGCGCTCAGCCCCAGCCGCGCTGCCATCAGGGGCAGGCGGTGGATGGGGACAGAGCCGTCAGAACAGGTGGAATGAGTATGAAGGTCGCCAGCCATAAGTTACTTTCCCTCGATTTTTATAGATTTCTGCGATTAGTGTACCACAAAAATCATTGGGGAACAAGGGAGCCTTACACGGCCTTGCCGCCCACCGTGAGCGTGGAAGAACGGATGTGGTGGGTGAGAACGACTTCGGCGTCCTCGCCGCCCATGGCCAGCAGCTCGTCCAGCGAGAGGGTGGTGGAGCAGAGGACGGTCTGGAAGGTGATGGTCTCGATGCCCGCAGCCCGCAGCTGACGCAGGGTAGCCAGCGAGATGCGGAAGGAGGCTGTGAACCGTCCGACGCAGACGGTAAGGGTATTGCCGCTCTGGGTGCTCGTGTAGGAGATGCGCTGGCCGTCCTTGTCGGTGACAGTCAGGCCGGGGAGGGAAAAGGCGGGTGCGGACGGGGCGGCAGAGCCGCCGTCAGAAGAGGAAGAAGAGTCCCCGGGGATAACAGGTCCTTCCGGCTCCACAGGGCGGGGGATAGAGACCTGCTTGGTCTCGCCATTAGCGTCGGTGGCGGTGACTTTTGCGCCCGGGCCCAGCTTGTCCTTGATGGTGTCGAGGTCGAGCTCCCTGCCGTTCTGTGAGAGGGCCTTGCCATTGGGACTACCAGCCTTGGCGGTCAGCTCGAGGCTGCCCGACAGATCGATGTCGTTGCTGTGGATGCCGTCGCCGCCGTAGCCGTCTTTGCTGTCGCCGCCGGAGATGGTGCCGCTTTCGCCGTTGGCAGTGACCGTACTACCGCCGGAGATGGTGACGTCGCCGCTGTCGCTGTAGATGCCGTCGCCGCCGGAGATGTTGCCGCTTCCGCCATTGGCCGTGACCGTACCGCCGGAGATGGTGACGCTGCTGCTGTTGCTGCTGTAGATGCCGCTGCCGCCGTCGTCGCCGTTGGCAGTGACCGTACCGCCGGAGATGGTGAGGCTGCCGTTGCGGGAGATATGGATGCCGCTGCCGCCGGCGCCGCCTTGGGCCGTCAGGCTGTCAGTTTCGCCGCCGGAGATGGTGAGGCTGCCGCTGCCGTAGATGCCGCTGCGGTAGATGTCGCTCTTCAGCGCGTTGTCGCCATTCAGCTTGATATTGGTGTCGCCCTCGCCGGTCACGCTTACGGCGGCTTTCTTCCGGCTGCTGGTGTCGATGTTCACATCCTTGAGTGTGACCTCGACCTTATCGTCCTTCTTTTCGGCCTCGATGGTCACGGTGTTGGAAGAAGCGGTACCCTCATTACGATTTGTGATGATGGTGTCCTTGTCGCCATAGGTGGTTTTATCTTTCTGGGTGACGTCGTTGCCGGTGTCGCTCGCTTTCACGGTGATGTCACCATCCTCGATGTACCATGTCTTTGCAAAGGCCGGGGCGGCAAGGGTGGTGAGCATTGCGGCGGTCAGGATAAACGCCGCTGCCCGCTGAGAGGCCGGACGGGGTGAATCAATACCACCCCCCCGTATGTAGGGGGTGACCCAGAACACGCATCGCAAGCTTACGATAAGACAGCATACAAAAACCTCCTTTGGATGTTGAAAAAATATGGACGTTCGATTGATACAATTATAGCATTTCTGGGGGGAGTCAAGCAAGCAAAACTGCATGAAATGCTGCTTTTCGTGCGTGAATGACAAAAAAACTATGAAAAAAGCCGGGTTTTGCTTTTCTGCACAAGGTATGGTATACTGGAAAAGAAAAATCAGCCAACCCGGCGGGAAAAAGGAGAAACGGAAACATGAAAACGAAATTTGGCATCGTGGGCTGTGGTTTCCTCGGCAATATCGTGGCCGACGCATGGGAGAAGGGCCTGCTGGAAGACTACGAGCCGGTGGCCGTCTGGGTACGCAAAGGCGCGAGTGGACGGATGCGGTAAGCCGCAGCCAAAAACGAAAAGGTCGCTGTGTCGGAGAAGGCATGAAAAAGTACAAAGATAGGGGAGAGTGCTTCGATGGACTATATCAGAGTTACCAAAGAAAACATCGACAGGGAACACATCTGTTGTGCCATGTCCGGCAAACAGAGCCTTGCCAAAAAAGAATGGCTCAAGCAGCGCTTTGAGGAGGGACTTGTTTTTTACCGCAGTGCAGAGCGCGGCAAATGCTTTATCGAGTACATCCCGGCAGAAAACGCATGGGTACCCATTGATGCAGCAGGCTGGCTTTATATCAACTGTCTGTGGGTCTCCGGTTCCCTGAAAGGTCACGGCTATTCCAGCGAGCTGCTGGAAGAATGCCTTCGGGATGCCAAGGCGCAGGGCAAAAACGGCGTTTGCATCCTGTGTGCCGAGGGGCGCAAACGGGATTATCTCGCCGACTCCAAGTTTTTGACCCATAAGGGCTTCAAGGTCTCAGACATCTCCGATTGCGGCATCAACCTCATGTATCTGCCCCTTGCAGAGAATGCCCGGCCGCCAAAATTCAAGGACTGTGCCAAGCATCCCAAGGTGGAGGAAAACGGCTTTGTCCTCTACTATACCGACCAGTGCCCCTACACCTATTATTGGGTGCCAAAGGTGCAGGAGGCTGCAAAGGAACATGGGATCCCGTTCAAAACCATCCACATCACCGAGAAAGAGACGGCCCAGAATGTGCCTGCACCTGTCACAACATACGCATTGTTCCGGGATGGGAAGTTTGTGACCCAGAGCATCCAGTCGGACAAGAAATTTTTGAAATTGGCGGCAGAATAATTGAATCAGGCAAGACGCCGGACGCTCAGACGCAGTGCAGCCCATAGAATGGGGGGTGCGCTGCGTTTTTTGGAGGATTTTATATGGAAGAAATTGTTGTATATGTTCACGGAAAGGGCGGTTCGGCACAAGAGGCCGAGCATTATAAAGCCCTATTCCCTGATTGTGAAGTAATTGGTTTCGACTACCACGCACAATCTCCATGGGAAGCCACGGAGGAATTTTCCGGATTTTTTACGGCAGTGCGGAAACGCTGCGGGAAGCTCACACTGGTGGCAAATAGCATTGGTGCGTTTTTATCTTTGTCCTCGTTGAATGATAAATTGGTGGATACCGCTTATTTTATTTCTCCAGTAGTCGATATGGAGCAACTGATTTGCAACATGATGCAATGGGCTGACATCTCCGAAGCAGAACTTGCAGAGAAACTGGAAATTCCCACAACATTTGGAGAAACGCTGTCGTGGAAATATCTCTGCTATGTCCGAGAGCATCCGATTCCGTGGAAAATCCCTACCCGCATTTTGTATGGGGAAAAGGATGCTCTGACCTCCATGGAAACCATAAAAGCCTTTGCGGAAAAGAACAACGCAGAGCTGACCGTTATGCCGGGCGGAGAGCATTGGTTTCATACGAAAGAGCAGATGCAATTTTTAGATAACTGGATAAAGAACAGGAGACCCTGCAATGAAACAGAAAATAAGGACGGCTTCGCTTCTCCTGCTTATAGTTCTGGGAACCGGGCTGGCAGTTTGCCCTGCCTGCAGCAGGGCAGTGCTGTTCGAATCCCTCTGGGTCACAAAGCCGGCGTGTGACTTATGTGTACGCAAAAGAAAAGCAGCAGCGTTAAAATTACGCTGCTGCTAAAAGTGGACCTAGAGGGATTCGAACCCTTGACCTCTCGGATGCGAACCGAACGCTCTCCCAACTGAGCTATAGGCCCATATTTGTTTTTCGGAACGAGAACAGTGTAACTCTTTTAGAAGGATTTGTCAAGGACTTTTCACCCGGGCGGCCTGCGGGGAATATCCGGCTGAATCGGACGCGCCGTTTCTTATCGCATGTCAAAAAATTAGCGCAACATCAAAACGGTATCTCTGCGATGTGCAATTCAATGATGCTGCTGTTGCATTAAAAAGTTGAATTGTTATAAAAACGGAAGATCCTTTCGTAAAAATAACAGTGGCTCTCAGAGAAAAAGCGTGCTACAATAATGCTGAGACTTTCGTACATAAAAAGTCTATCACCCAAAGTCAGGAGGACAACGGTTATGGAATTTACTAAGGTCGTTGCAGAGCGTTATTCCTGCAAGAATTTCAGCACACGCAAGGTAGAAGCCGAGAAGCTGACGGAGATCCTGGAAGCGGGGCGGCTGGCCCCGACCGCCAAGAATTTTCAGGAGCAGCGCATCTATGTGCTGCAGTCGGAAGAAAGCCTGGCAAAGCTCGACAAGGTGACGCCCTGCCGCTATGGCGCGCCTACCTGTCTCGTCGTGGCCTTCGATAAAAACAGCGTCTTTACTTATCCCGGCGGAAAGCGGGACTCCGGCGTGGAGGATGCCGCCATCGTGGCGACCCACCTGATGCTGGCCGCCGCCAACGCAGGTGTGGACAGCTGCTGGCTCAACTTCTTCGACCCGGATGAGCTGGCCAAGGAGCTGGGCCTGCCGGAAAATGAGGAGGTCCTGATGATCCTCGACCTCGGCTATGCCGCAGAGGGCGCAGGGCCGCTGGCAAACCACGGCTCAAGAAAGCCCCTGTCCGCGACGGTCGCATACCTGTAATACCAAAAAACACCCGGAGATGCTTCCGGGTGTTTTTGCGTTATTGTCCGACGATGCGCCAGTGTTCGGGCCTGTTGTGATCGGTGGTCACGCCGTCGTCGGTATACATCCGGTAGGGCGCAGGCCGGCCGTCGGGCGCGAAGCGCCAGAAGGTGAGGGCCGTATCGTCCAGCTGGGTGGTGTTGGCAGCGGGCTGTGCCACCGGTACGGTGTGGCCCGGACGGATGAAGAGCAGCACCTCGCCAAGTTCGCAGGGCAGATAGTGCCGCCCGGCGGGCAGAACTTCCTCATCGTAGTCGGAGACGCTGCGCAGACGCAGCATCTTCATCCCCTCAGGCAGATAGACCGTCCGGCCATGGGCGTTCTGGGTGTGGACGGGTGCGACCATCAGGCCCTCGCCAAGAAGCAGCTGGTCGTCCACCTCCCGGGCGTCGGGGTCGGCAGGGTAGTCAAAAGCCAAAGGCCGGAAGTAGGGTGCGTCCTCAAGCGCGGCCTTCATGAACTCACTGTAGAGGTAGGGCAGGAGGGCATACCGCAGATCCAGCATATTGCGGATGGCGGGCAGAACATCGGTAAAGCGGTAAAATTCCTGCTCCCGGCTCTCAGCGTCGGCGTGGTTGCGCATGAGAGGGGTGAACAGTCCGAACTCGAGCCAGCGGAGCGCTAGATCGGGGGTGGTGTCCTCACTGAAACCGCACAAATCGGCACCGCTGTAGAGGAAGCCGCACATCTGGACGGCAGGCATCATCTGGATGTTGGCCAGCAGCTGGCTCCACGAGGAGTGGTTGTCGCCCAGCCAGATCCCGCCCCAGCGGTGGGTGCCGATGATGCTGCTGCGGCAGTAGAGCAGGGTGCGTTGGCCGGGACGCAGGGTCTGGAACGCCTCGCCGGCAGCACGGGTCATGCAGCCGCCGTAGAGGTTGTGGACGCGGTCGTGGCGCACCCGCCCGGCAGCGGTATCGTGGTAGAAACTGCGGTAGTCCTCGGGGGCATTCATCAGGCCCATCACCGAGCGCACCAGCCCGAAGAAATCGTTCTGGTCGAGGTTATCCTTCCGGCTCAGGGCGGCGGCATTCTCGAAGAAGGCTTTCAGCCGCTCAGGGGAGTAGAAGAGGGCTGGCTCGTTCATGTCGTTCCAGAAGCCCTCGATGCCGAGGTCGGTGAGCACCTTGTACTGCCTGCCGAACCACGCCCGGGCCTCGGGACGGAGAAAGTCGGTGAAGTAGGCCTTGCCGGGCCAGACCGCCGCCACAAAGGGCGTGCCGTCTTCCTTGGTGCAGAAATAGCCCTTCTCGAGGCCCTCGCGGCAGACGGGGTCATTGTCGTCGCAGCGGATGCCTGCGTCGATGATGGGAACGAGCCGGATGCCCTCGGCTTTCAGGTCGGCGGCAAGCTTGCCGAGGTCGGGGAAGCGGGCCTTGTCGATGGTGAAATCAGCGTAGGAATGCATGTAATCAATGTCCATGCAGATCATGTCCAGCGGCAGGCCGTTGGCCTTGTACTGCGCGGCCACCTCCCGGATGTCGGCCTCGGTCTTGTAGCCGAAGCGGCTCTGGGCCAGACCGAACGCCCACTTGGGCGGGATATAGCTGGGGCCGATGAGCTGCCGGAACTCCTTTGCGACCTCTGCCGCTGTAGGGGCTGTGATGAGGCAGAGCGCATAGTTCGGCTCTGCCGTGGCGAAGCGGAGGGTGTCGTGGCGGGTATAGCCGATGTCGTAGCTCACTTTGCCCGGGAAATCGACGAAGATGCCGATGCATCCGCTGCCGTCGGCAGGGGAGATGAGCAGGAAATTGTGGGCGGCGTAGTAGGAAAGCCGGTTTTCGCCGTGCTCACTCTCGTCGGTGTTGTTCGTCTCGTAGTGCCAGCCGCGCTTGTTGAGGCCCCGGGGCATCTCGCCCAAGCCATAGACGATGTCCTTCTCCTGCATGACATACTGCCAGCCATCGCCGTCCGGTGTCAGGTAAGGCACGGGGCCGGTCTCGGCGGGCAGGTCCAGCACGACGCTCTCGGTGGGAAAAGGCTTCCCGATGACAAAACGCTGTATCATAAACAGAGTGCTCCTCTCAGATGATCTTATGTCTATGGTACGCCGTCCGGCCCGGCGGGGCAAGAGAGAAAACCGTCAGAACGATACAACAAAACCGGCATTTTCGCCCGGGAATGCGGCCCGGGGCTTGTTTGGGCAGGGGAAAATGGTATATAATAAGTATATTCTAGGAATAAAAGGGAGAACCATCATGTATCAAAAAGGAATCAAGCGGCTGCTGGACGTGGTGCTGTCGGCCTGCGGGCTGCTGGTGCTGTCGCCGCTGCTGCTTTTGCTCTGCCTTGCCATCAAGCTGGACTCGCCGGGGCCGGTGTTCTTCAAGCAGAAGAGGGTGGGCATCCATAAGAGCTATTTCGACATCCTGAAATTCCGTACCATGCGCATCGACACCCCCCACGACATGCCCACCCATCTGCTCCACGACCCGGAGCAGTATATCACCCGGGTGGGCCGTTTCCTGCGCAAGACCAGTCTGGATGAGCTGCCCCAGCTGTGGAATATCCTTGTGGGCGATATGGCAGTCATCGGTCCGCGCCCGGCCCTCTGGAACCAGTACGACCTGCTGGCCGAACGGGACAAGTACGGCGCAAACGACGTCCGCCCCGGCCTGACCGGCTGGGCGCAGATCCATGGCCGCGACGAGCTGGAGATCACGGAGAAAGCGAAGCTGGACGGCTGGTATGTGGAGCATATAAGCTTCTGGCTGGACGTCAAATGCTTCTTCGGCACCATCAGGGCTGTGGCCGACCACGACGGCGTGGTGGAGGGCGGCACCGGGACGCTGCACGAAGAAGAGAAAAATGACCATAAATAAGAGAAACATAACATGCTGAATGAACTGTATCACTTTGCGACTCCATGGGCAAAGGCAACGAAACGCCAGATCAAGGTGAACCGGATGCTTGGAGTGGCGGCGAATGCCCTTTATCCGATATATTGTGCATGGAGTCCGCTCCTGAAGCAGAGAACAGCGCAGGGCGAAAGGATGGTGGTATCCCTGACCACCTTCCCGCTCCGAATCGGGAAAGTCCATCTGACGATCCAGAGCATCCTGCGGCAGAGCCGTCCGGCGGACCGTATCCTGCTCTGGCTGTCCAAGGAGGAATTTCCGGAGGAAGCACAGCTCCCGGCAAACCTGCTCCGCCTGAAAGAAAAGGGACTGGATATTCGATTCTGCGACAATATCCGCTCCTTTAAAAAGGTGTTCTACACCGCGCAGGAATTTGAAAATGATGTGATCGTTACGGCGGATGATGATGCGCTCTACCCGGAAAACTGGCTGGAAGGGCTGTGGGATACCCACGAAAAGTATCCGGGCTGCGTGTGCTGTTACCGCGCGCATGAGATCGCGTTTGAAGGCGGAAGGGTGGCGCCTTATCAGGAGTGGTACGGCCTGTCGCCAGACAAAAAAGGACCTTCGGAAGCACTTTTTCCGGTGGGCGTTGGAGGGGTGTTGTATCCTGCAGGCTATTTCAGCGGCATCGAGTTCGACAGCGGGAAGATTATGAAGCTGTGCCCGACGGCGGACGATATGTGGCTCAAGATCGTGGGAGCGCAGAAAAGGATCCCGGCAGTGAAGGTGAGCACCAACTCGAAGGAGTGGTTCACCATCCGGAACAGCCAGCGCCAGTGCCTGATGTCGGTCAACACCGCCGGAAGGATGCGGAACGATGAAGCACTTCAGAACCTGATGGAATATTATCACGTTACAGCGGAGATGCTGGGCGGCACATCAACAGAGCAGAAAGGCAAAGGATAAAAGATGGCGGGCAGCGACCATGCCGATCCGGAGCTGCAAGCCAAGATCGTGCGGATGGCGCGAGAGCACTGGCGGGCGGCCTTGCGCGTCCCGAACAGCAAGAAGCGTGAAAAGAGCAAGCTCTGGATGCTGATCTGCTGCCCGGCGGCGGGACGCTGGATGTGGAGGCCGGGAAAAAAGCTGAAACAGGGATGAGCCGGAGCATCTTGAGAAACGAAGTGGTTTTGTCTTGATTTATGTCGGAAATGTTATATAATAAAACAGTATACAAGACACAGAAGGAGGATTTCCATGGAACGCACCTATATCAATGAGGTACAAAAGGAAATTGGCAGCACGGTCAAGGTGCAGGGCTTTATCGAGAACCTGCGCAACAGCAAATATATGGCCTTCATCGTGCTGAAGGATATTACCGGCAAACTTCAGATCACCGTCGAGAAGGAGGACCACCCCGAGCTGGTGGACACCATCGACAAGCTGACCCCGGACTCTGTCATCACCGTCACCGGCAAGGTGATGGAGAACGACTACGTCAAGATGGGCGGCATCGAGATGATCCCCGAGGCCATCGAGATCGAGAGCATCGCCGACGCACTGCCCATCGTCCGCAAGGAGATCGCCGCCACCAAGAAGAAGAAGGCTGTGGAGCGTTCCAGCATCGACCAGCGCATCGACTACCGCTGGATCGACCTGCGCACCGACGAGAACCAGCTGATGTTCAAGGCACAGAGCTGCTTCGTCAACGCCATGCGTCAGTTCCTGCTCGAACGCAGCTTCATCGAGATCCACACCCCGAAGCTCATCGCTGCTGCCAGCGAGAGCGGCTCTGAGGTGTTCAAGGTGGACTACTTCGACCGCAACGCCTATCTGGCCCAGAGCCCTCAGTTCTATAAGCAGATGGCCATGGCCGCCGGCTTCGAGCGCATCTTTGAGACCGGCCCCGTCTTCCGCGCGGAGAAGAGCTACACCAACAAGCACTCCACCGAGTTCTCCGGCTTTGACCTTGAGTTCAGCTACATCACCTCTTACAAGGACGTCATGAAGATGGAGGAAGAGCTTCTGACTGCCGGTCTGAAGGCCGTCAAGGAGCAGTACGGCGAGCAGATCAAGGAGCTGTTTGGTCTGGAAGTCGTCGTCCCCACCACGCCGTTCCCCGTGGTCAAGCTGGCCGACCTGTACAAGGCTCTGGAAGAGGAGTTCGGCTACACGGTCGATGAGAGCGAGAAGGGCGACCTGACCACCGAGGCCGAGCGCCTGAGCTACGACTGGGTCAAGAAGCACTACGGCCACGAGTTCCTGTTCATCACCGACTACTCCGCCGAGAAGCGTGCTTTCTACCACATGCGCGACGAGAACGGCGTGCCGCAGGGCTACGACCTCATCTGGCGCGGCGTGGAGATCACCACCGGCGCACAGCGTGAGCATCGCTACGACGTGCTGAAGAAGCAGGCAGAGGAGAAGGGCCTGGCCGATGACGTCAAGTTCTATCTGGAGTTCTTCCAGTACGGCTGCCCCCCGCACGGCGGCTTCGGTCTGGGCATCGACCGTCTGACCATGCTGCTCTGCGGCCAGTCCATCAAGGACGCCGAGTTCCTGTTCCGCGGCCCCAACCGTCTGACTCCGTAACCTCTTTAAGGCTCTCCCTTTGGGAGAGCTGGCGCGCAAGCGCCTGAGAGGGCAAGGATGCCGACGGAAAATCGCAGGCGCGGCGATAGTATCGCTCTGACAAAGAGCCTGCTTATCGCTGTGTGAAAACTCTTTTATACCGGGCTTGCCCTCTCCGTCACCTTCGGTGACACCTCTCCCAAGGGGAGAGGCTTACAGCAACAACAAAAGCCAGCGCACATTTCTCGTGCGCTGGCTTTTCTGCATCTTACAGCTTACTGGATGCCGGTGACCTTGTAGTCCTGTGCCTCGACGGCGTTCTTGAGCACGTCGTCGGCGATCTCGGCGTTCAGGGTGACGATGGCGGTGCCGGCCTCGTGGCTCACGACAGCCTCGTCCACCTCGGGCAGGGCTTCCAGAGCCTTCTTCACGCGGGCTTCACAGTGGCCGCACATCATGCCTTCCACTTTCAGGGTCTTCTTCATGGTATTATCCTCCATTTTGACTTCGGGCGCTTCGGCGTCCGATTTTTTGTTATTTTCAGCCGCAGACTGCACCGGGGCAGCGGCGGGAGAAGCGGTTTTGTGGTCGTGCCTGGTGCTGTGCAAATCGAACAGGTTCAGCCGCAGGGCGTTGCTCACGACGCAGAAGCTGGACAGGCTCATGGCAGCAGCACCGAACATGGGGTTCAGGGTCAGGCCGAAGGGGATGAACAGACCAGCCGCCAGCGGGATGCCGATGATGTTGTAGATGAACGCCCAGAACAGGTTCTCGTGGATGTTCCGCAGGGTGGCGCGGCTGAGGCGGATGGCCGCAGGCACGTCCGAGAGCTTCGAGTTCATCAGCACGACGTCGGCGGCGTCGATGGCCACGTCGGTGCCTGCGCCGATGGCAATGCCGGTGTCGGCACGGGTGAGGGCGGGGGCGTCGTTGATGCCGTCGCCCACCATGGCCACCTTGCCGCTGGTCTGCAGCTGACGGATGACGGCCTCCTTGCCGTCGGGCAGGACGCCCGCGATGACCTCGTCCACGCCCGCCTGCCTGCCGATGGCGTCGGCGGTGCGCTGGTTGTCGCCGGTGAGCATCACGACCCGGATGCCCATGCTCTGCAGCTGACGGATGGCTTCGGGGCTGTCCTCCTTGATGGTGTCGGCCACGGCGATAACGCCCAGCAGACGGCCTGCGCCGCCGAAGAAGAGGGGAGTCTTGCCCTCGGCGGCCAGCTTTTCAGCCTGCTGTGCCAGTGCGGCGGGCAGGGTGAGCTTGGTCTGGATGAAGGCGGCATTGCCGGCGTAGATGTCCATGCCGTCCAGCTTGGCCGCCAGACCGTTGCCCGGCAGGGCCGCGAAGTCAGTGACTTCCGGGGGAGTGATGGCCTTTGCCTCGGCGTCGGCCAGAACAGCCTTTGCCAGAGGGTGCTCGCTGCGGCTTTCCAGCGCGGCGGCCAGCGTCAGCAGCTCCGTCTCGGTGATGCCCTCGGCAGGCAGCAGGTCGGTGACGCGGGGTGCGCCCTCGGTGATGGTGCCGGTCTTGTCCAGTGCCACGATCTGGGTGCGGCCTGCGGCTTCCAGCGAGGCGGCAGTCTTGAAGAGGATGCCGTTTTTTGCACCGAGGCCATTGCCCACCATAATAGCCACAGGTGTTGCAAGGCCCAGTGCGCAGGGGCAGCTGATGACCAGCACGGAGATGCCGCGGGCCAGCGCATAGCCCAGCTCATGGCCCAGCAGCAGCCAGACGATGGTGGTCACGACGGCGATGGAGATGACCGCCGGGACGAAGAAGCCCGACACGGTGTCGGCGATTTTTGCGATAGGAGCTTTGGTAGCGGCGGCATCGCTGACCATTTTGATGATCTGAGCCAGCGTGGTATCCTCGCCCACGCGGGTAGCCTCGCAGCGGAGGAAGCCCGACTGGTTGGTGGTGGCAGCGCTGACCTTGTCGCCGACGGCCTTGTCCACCGGGATGCTCTCGCCGGTCAGGGCGCTCTCGTTGACTGCGCTGGTGCCTTCCAGCACCACGCCGTCCACCGGGATATTCTCGCCGGGGCGGACCACAAAGACGTCGCCCTTCTGCACGTCGGCGATGGCCACGGTCACTTCCGCGCCGTCCCGCACCAGCGTGGCGGTCTTGGGGGCCAGCTTCATCAGGCTCTTGAGGGCGTCGGTGGTCTTGCCCTTGGAGCGGGCTTCCAGCATCTTGCCCACCGTGATGAGGGTCAGGATCATGGCGGCAGACTCGAAGTAGAACTCCATCATATAATGCATGACCAGCTCGTCGCTGCCGTCCACCTGAGCGCGGGTCATGGCGAAGAGGGCGTAAGTGCTCCACACGAAGCTTGCCATGGAGCCGAGGGCCACCAGCGTATCCATGTTGGGTGCGCCGTGGAGGAGGCCCTTGAAGCCGTTGATGAAGAACTTCTGGTTGATGACCATGACGATGCCCGCCACCAGCAGCTGGACAAGGCCCATGGCGACATGGTTGCCATCGAACCAGTGGGGCAGGGGCCAGCCCCACATCATGTGGCCCATGGAGAAGTACATCAGCACCAGCAGGAAGCCCAGCGAGGCGATGAGGCGGCGCTTGAGCTTCGGTGTCTCGCGGTCAGCCAGTGCGTCGAGGTCGGCGCTGGCGTCCGAAGCCTTACTGGCGGAGGCATTCTTCGGGCTTGCGCCGTAGCCTGCCTCCTGCACAGCCGAGAGGATGGCGGCAGGGGAGGCTGTGCCTTCCACGCCCATGGAGTTTGTCAGAAGGCTCACCGAGCAGCTCGTGACGCCCGGCACCTTCTTCACGGCCTTTTCCACCCGGGCAGAGCAGGCCGCGCAGCTCATGCCCGTGACATTGTATTGTTCCATTGCGGATTCCTTTCCCTCTTATAGGATGCCCGGAACGGGATCATTTCATGAGCCGGGGCAGCAGCTGCAGCAGTTCGTCCAGCTTCTGCGTCCCGCCGGCTCTCAAATCGTCGGCCACGCAGGTGCGGATGTGCTGGCTCAGCAGCTCTTTGGAAAAGCCGTTCAGTGCAGCGTTCACCGCAGCCACCTGCACCAGAATATCGGCGCAGTAGACATCCTTGTCCAGCATCGCGCGGATGCCGCGCACCTGGCCCTCGATGCGGCTCAGCCGGTTGGCAAGGGCGCGGTACTCCTCAGGGGTACGGTCCTTGTGGCGGCAGCAGGAGGGGGCAGTGTCCTTTTCGGCAGGCTCAGCGGCGCAGCAGGGCTTTTTTTCAGCATCAGTCATAGCAGATGACTCCTTTCCGGGTATATCAGTGTGAAGAGGAAGCGTACCCTGTGGGGGTAAATCTTCCGACACTCTGATTTTACCACTTAGGGGTATCTGTTTCAAGTGGGTAGGAAACGCTAACTGTGAAAATTTTGTGAAAATAAAAGCCCCGAAATGCAGAAACGGGAGCCTCCCGGTGAAGGAAAGCTCCCGTTTCTGTTTAGGATAGGAAAGAGAATGTCATAAATGGGGGGAGGGGGTCACAGGTTGGTGTAACCCATCAGATAGCGGTCCACCTCGGCGGCGCAGTCGCGGCCCTCCCGCAGGCCCCAGACCACAAGACTCTGGCCCCGGCGCATATCGCCGCAGACAAAGACCTTGTCCACATTGGTGCGGAAGCCGTGGTCGGCCACATTGCCCCGGGCGTTCCGCTCCACGCCGAACGCCTCGGCCACATAGTCCTCGCAGCCCACGAAACCGGCGGCGATAAAGGCCAGCTGGCAGTCGTAGATGAACTCTTCGCCGGTGGGTACCATGCTGGTACGGCCGGTGTCGGGGTCACGCTGGGGCTTGAGATAGGAGATGACCGCGCCGGTCAGGCTGCCGGCGTCGTCCTTCAAAAACTCTTTGACGGTGGTCTGGTAGACGCGGGGGTCTTTGCCGAACTTGGCAAGGCACTCAGTCTGGCCGTAGTCCACCTTCAGCACCTTGGGCCACTCGGGCCAGGGGTTATTCGCGGCCCGTTCTTTCGGGGGCTGGGGCATCATTTCCAGTGCCACGAGGTCGGTGCAGCCCTGCCGCAGGGCGGTACCCTGACAGTCGTTGCCGGTGTCGCCGCCGCCGATGACGAGGACGTTCCTGCCTGCCGCGTTGATGGCCCTGCCGTCGGCAAACTTGCTGTCCAGCAGGCTCCTGGTCACGCTGGTGAGGTAGTCCACCGCGAGGTAAACTCCCTTCGCGTCGCGGCCCGGGACGTTCAGATCGCGGGCTTTCTTGGCACCGCAGCAGAGCACGATGGCGTCATAGCTGCTCAAGATCTCAGCGGCATCCACAGCCCCGCCCACATCCATGTTGGTGCGGAACTCAACGCCCTCAGCCTGCATGATCTTGATGCGGCGCTCGATGACGGATTTGTCCAGCTTCATGTTGGGGATGCCGTACATCAGCAGACCGCCCACCCGGTCAGCCCGCTCGAAGACGGTGACGGCATGACCCCGGATGTTGAGGTATTCGGCCACCGACAGGCCCGAAGGGCCGCTGCCGATGACAGCCACACTCTTGCCGGTGCGGGCCGGAGGCGGGGCGGCATGGAGCCAGCCCTTGGCGTAGCCCGTCTCCACGATGGCGTGTTCGTTCTCCCGGACAGTGACGCTGCTGCCGGTGACGTCGCCGCAGGTGCAGGCGGCCTCACACAGGGCAGGGCAGACCCGGCTCGTGAACTCCGGGAAACGGTTGGTGGTGCGCAGGCGGCGGAGTGCCAGCTCCCACCTGCCCTGATAGACCAAATCATTCCACTCGGGGATGAGGTTGTTCAGCGGGCAGCCGGAGGCCATGCCGCCGATCATCATGCCCGCCTGGCAGAAGGGGACGCCGCAGTCCATGCAGCGGGCTGCCTGGGTCTGCTGCTCCTCCCGGGAGAGCCAGATGTGAAATTCGTTAAAGTTTTCAATGCGCTCCAGCGGCGGAACATCCGTGCTGGTCTTGCGCGTGTAATCCATAAAACCAGTGAGCTTTGCCATGATGTTCCCCTCCTTACTTGTTCTTCTGCACGGCGTAGAATGCTTCGATCTGCGCCTGCTCGCCGTCGAGTCCGCGCTCTTCCATCGAGGCGATGACCCGCAGCATATGGTCGTAATCGTAGGGGAGGACTTTCTTGAACTTGGGCAGGAACTCGCTGAAATCGTCCAGGATCTCCTTGCCGCGGGGCGAGCCGGTCAGCTCGACATGCTCACGGATGAGCTCTTTCAGGGTGGCGACGTCGTACTTGTGCTCCACCGGCTCGAGGCTGACGGTCTCCTTGTTCACCCGCTGGTAGAAGTCCCAGTTCTCATCCAGCACATAGGCGATGCCGCCGGTCATGCCGGCTGCAAAGTTCTTGCCGGTCTGGCCCAGAACGACGACGGTGCCGCCGGTCATGTACTCGCAGCCGTGGTCGCCCACGCCCTCGACGACGGCCACAGCGCCCGAGTTGCGGACGCAGAAGCGCTCACCGGCCACACCGGAAACAAAGGCTTTGCCGCTGGTGGCACCGTAGAGTGCCACGTTGCCGATGATGATGTTCTCCTCGGGCTTGAAGGTGATGCCCTCGGGCGGGCGGACGACGAGCTTGCCGCCGGAGAGGCCCTTGCCCATGTAGTCGTTGCAGTCGCCGGTCAGCTCCAGTGTCAGGCCCTTGGGAATGAATGCGCCGAAGCTCTGGCCGCCTGCACCGGTGCAGTGGACGGTGTAGACGTCATCGGGCAGGTCGCTGCCGTACTTGCGGGTGATCTCGCTGCCGAAGATGGCACCAAAGGCGCGGTCGGTGTTGGAGACCTCCAGCTTCACGCTCTGGGGGGTCTTGCTGCTGAGCTTGAATTTCTTCATCAGCACCTTCATGTCCAGAGTGTCTTCCAGATGGAAGTCGTAGGTGTCTTCCTTCTGGAAGTGGACATTGCTGTTGACGATGGCGGGGTTGTGCAGGATGCAGTCGAGGTCCATCTTGGACATCCGGCTGTCGGCAGGGGCAGACTTGACATGGAGCAGGTCAGTGCGGCCCACCAGCTCGTCGATGGTACGGATGCCCAGCTTTGCCATGTATTCGCGCAGCTCCTGCGCCACGAAGGTCAGGTAGTTGATGATATACTCGGGCTTGCCGCGGAAGTGCTTGCGCAGCTCGGGGTTCTGGGTGCAGATGCCCATGGGGCAGGTGTCGAGGTTGCAGACACGCATCATGACGCAGCCCATGGTCATCAGCAGAGAGGTGCCGAAGCCGAACTCCTCAGCGCCCAGCATACAGCTGATGGCCACATCGCGGCCGGAGAGCAGCTTGGAATCGCTCTCGATGCGCACACGGGTGCGCAGGCCGTTGAGGATAAGGGTCTGGTGGGTCTCGGCGATGCCAAGCTCCCAGGGCAGACCGGCATCTTTGATGGAGTTGCGGGGCGCTGCGCCCGTGCCGCCGTCGTAGCCGGAGACGAGGATGACCTGTGCGCCGCCCTTGGCGACACCGGCAGCAATCGTGCCGACGCCGGCCTCACTGACCAGCTTGACGTTGATGTTGGCGTGGCGGTTGGCATTCTTGAGGTCGTAGATAAGCTCTGCAAGGTCTTCGATGGAGTAGATGTCGTGGTGCGGCGGGGGAGAGATGAGGCCGACACCGGTAGTGCTGTGGCGGGTCTTGGCGATCCACGGGTACACTTTTGCGCCGGGCAGATTGCCGCCCTCGCCGGGCTTTGCGCCCTGTGCCAGCTTGATTTGGATCTCCTCTGCCGAGACAAGATACTTGCTGGTGACGCCGAAGCGGGCGGAAGCCACCTGCTTTATCTTGGAATTGCTCTCGCTGTGGTAGCGCTCTTCGGGCTCACCGCCCTCGCCGGTGTTGCTCCGGCCGCCGAGGCGGTTCAGCGCAATGGCGATAGTCTCGTGGGCCTCGCTACTCAGCGCGCCGTAGCTCATGGCAGCGGCCTTGAACCGCTTGACGATGGAGCTCACCGGCTCCACCTCGTCCAGCGGGATACCGCCGTCGGGGGCATAGCTGAAGTCCAGCAGACTGCGCAGATGGACGCCGTTCTGGCCCATGTTGTCCACGGTGTGGGTGAACTGCTTGAAGGTGTCGTAGTCGCCGGTGAAGCAGGCTTTCTGGAACAGGTGGATGGTCTGGGGGTTGAAGAGGTGCTCTTCCTTGCCGCTGCGGAACTTGTGGGCGCCGCCGTCTTCCAGCTGCATATTGATGTCAAGGCCCAGCGGGTCGAAGGCTGCGTTGTGCAGGGCCTCCACGTCAGCCTGAATGTCCTCGAGGCCGATGCCGCCCACACGGCTCACCGTGCCGGTGAAATACTTGTCGATGACGTCCTTGGAGATGCCGACGGCCTCGAAGATCTGGCTGCTCTGGTAGCTCTGGATGGTGGAGATGCCCATCTTGGAGGCGATCTTCACGATGCCGCCCAGCACAGCCTTGTTGTAGTCGTCCACGGCGGCGTAATAATCTTTGTCCAGCAGGCCGTCGTCGATGAGCTGGCCGATGGTCTCATGGGCCAGATAGGGGTTGACGGCGCAGGCACCGTAGCCCAGCAGAGCGGCAAAGTGATGCACTTCATGGGGCTCTGCGCTCTCGAGGATGAGGGCCAGTGCGGTGCTCTTCTTGGTGCGGATGAGGTACTGGGACACCGCCGACACCGCCAGCAGGCTGGGGATGGCCACATGGTACTCGTCAATGTCCCGGTCGGACAGGATGATGATGTTGGCACCCTCTTTATAGGCGCGGTCTACCTCAAGGAAAACGCGGTCGATGGCCTTTTCGAGGCTGGTGTTCTTGTAGTAGTTGATGGAGACAGTGGAGACTTTGAAGCCCGGGACGTTCATGTACTTGATGCGGAGAAGGTCCGTGGACGTGAGGATGGGATTGTTGACCTTGAGCACCTTGCAGTTTTCGGGCTTGTCTTCCAGCAGGTTGCCGTGTGCGCCCACATAGACGCTGGTGGAGGTGACGATCTTCTCGCGGATGGCGTCGATGGGCGGGTTCGTGACCTGTGCAAAACGCTGCTTGAAATAATTAAAGAGCGGCGGGTGCCGGCCGCTGAGGACGGCAAGCGGGGTATCGGTACCCATTGCGCCGGAAGGCTCTGCGCCCTGACGTGCCATGGGCAGGATGAGGGTGCTGATGTCCTCATACTTGTAGCCGAACACCTTCTGCAGGCGCAGCAGGTCGTCGCCGGTGTAGCTGGGGGTCTTGATGTTGGGGATCTTGAGGTCCTTCAGCTGGACGAGGTTGCGGTCGATCCACTCGCCGTACGGCTCACGGCTGGCGTAGTATTCCTTCAGCTTCTCGTCGTCCACGACTTCGCCCTTGACGGTGTTCACCAGCAGCATCTTGCCGGGGCGGAGACGGTCTTTGACCAGAATGTTCTCCGGCTCACAGGGCAGCACGCCCACCTCGGAGGAGAGGATCATCCTGCCGTCTTTGGTGATGTAGTAGCGGCTGGGGCGCAGACCGTTGCGGTCCAGCACAGCGCCCACCACGTCGCCGTCGGAGAAGAGGATGGCCGCAGGGCCGTCCCAGGGCTCCAGCATGGTGGCGTAATACTGGTAGAAGTCCCGCTTTTTCTGGCTGATGTTCTTGTTGTTCTCCCAGGGCTCTGGGATGGTGATCATGACGGCCAGCGGCAGGTCCATGCCGTTCATCACCATGAACTCGAGGGCGTTGTCCAGCATGGCGGAGTCGGAGCCGGAGGTGTTGATGATGGGCAGGATCTTGTTCATGTCCTCCTTCATGATGGGGGAGGAGATGGTCTCTTCACGGGCCAGCATGGCGTCGGTGTTGCCCTTGATGGTGTTGATCTCGCCGTTGTGGAGGATGAAGCGGTTGGGGTGGGCGCGCATCCAGCTGGGGTTGGTGTTGGTGGAAAAGCGGCTGTGGACCATGCCGATGGCGGATTCATAGTCCTCGTCCTGCAGATCGAGGTAGAACTGGCGCAGGTCGTGGACAAGGAACATGCCCTTGTACACGATGGTGCGGCTGGACAGGCTGGGGACATAGGTGCCGTTGCTGGCCTGCTCGAAGACCCGGCGGACGATGTAGAGCTTGCGGTCAAAGTCGATGCCCTTGCTCACCTTGGCGGGCTTTTTGATGAAGCACTGCCAGATGGCGGGCATACAGTCGCGGGCTTTCTGGCCCACGGCGTCGGGGTCTACAGGCACTTCGCGCCATGCCAGAAACTCGAGGCCCTCTTTGCGGGTGACAAGCTCAAAAAGCTTCATGGCCTGAGCGCGCAGATGCTCGTTCTGGGGGAAGAAGAACATCCCAACGCCGTATTCGCGCTCGTTGCCAAGGCGGATGTTCAGCTCGTCGGCCACCTTGGCGAAGAAGCGGTGGCTGATCTGCAGCATGATGCCCACGCCGTCGCCGGTCTTGCCCTCGGCGTCCTTGCCGGCGCGGTGCTCAAGGCGCTCCACGATGGACAGCGCGTCGCTGACGGTCTGGTGGCTCTTGCGGCCCTTGATGTCCACGACGGCACCGATGCCGCAGGCGTCGTGCTCGAACTGGGGGTCATAGAGGCCCAGAGGCCCTTTTTGCTCCGTGAAATTTTCCATAGACTTTCCTATCCTTTTTTCGATTTTCCGGAGAATATCCTGGCAATGCTGCGGCACATTCCGCAGCGTCTCTCTTATATGGTATAACAGAAAAGGCGTCTCAGATGGGTCGGCGAAGACTCATCTGGAACGCCCTTGTTCCGGATAACAAGAATATTATACAAAGGTGCTGAAAAAGATTCAAGTGACAGCTGCACCAAATGTGGGTACACGGCGACGGTTCTTCTTGTGAAAAACAGACACGCAGAGCAGGAAATAGTATGCCTTTTCCGGCTCAGTGCCGGCCCAGACAGGCGGCAAGATCGTCCTCCGGGGTGGTCGTGGGCTTGAGGTCATACTTCTCCTGCAAAACAGCGGCCACCCCGGGGGAGAGGAAGGCGGGCAGGGTGGGGCCGAGACGGATGCCCCGGATGCCCAGCGCTAGCAGGGCCATCAGCACACAGACCGCCTTCTGCTCGAACCAGCAGAGGATGATGGAGAGGGGCAGTTCGTTGACCGAGCAGTCAAAAGCTTCGGCCAGACCCAGCGCGATCCGGATGGCACTGTAGGCGTCGTTGCACTGGCCCACGTCGAGGATGCGGGGCAGACCCGCCACCGTACCCAGCGGCAGGTCGTTGAGCCGGAACTTGCCGCAGGCCAGCGTCAGGATGACGGTGTCGGGCGGGGTCAGCTTGGCAAAATCCGTGTAGTACCGGCGGGAGGGGCGGGTGCCGTCGCAGCCGCCGATGAGGAAAAAGTGCCGGATGGCACCCTCGTGGACGGCTTGGACGATCTCCTCCGCATGGCTCAGTACGGCATGGTGGGCAAAGCCGGTGGTGACCACACTGCCGCCGTTCATGCCCGGGATGAGGGTGTCCTCCGGGTAGCCGCCCAGCTCAAGCGCCCTGGCGATGACCGGCGAAAAATCCCGGTCCTCCCCGATGTGGGTGACGCCGGGATAGGAGACGACAGAGGTGGTGAATACCCGGTCGGCATAGCTGGGCCGGAGGGGCATGATGCAGTTGGTGGTGAAGAGCACCGGTGCAGGGATGTCCTCAAACTCCCGCTGCTGGTTCTGCCATGCGGTGCCAAAGTTGCCTTTCAGATGAGGAAAGCGCTTTTTCAGCTCCGGGTAGCCGTGGGCAGGCAGCATCTCGGAGTGGGTGTAGACATTGATGCCCTTGCCCTCGGTCTGCTCCAACAGGCACTTGGCGTCGTAGAGGTCGTGGCCGGAGATGACGATGAAAGGCCCTTTCTCGATGGTCAGGGGCACCTCCACCGGCTCCGGGTCGCCAAACGCGCCGGTGTTGGCCTTGTCGAGCAGGGCCATGACCCGGTAGGCCATCCGCCCGGTGTCCTCCACCAGCTTGAAGAGCTTGTCCTTGTCGCTTTCCTCGGCCAGCGCCCGCAGGGCCGTGCAGAAGAACAGATCGATCTCGCCGTCGGTGTAATCCAGCACCCGGGCGTGGTAAGAGTAGGCCGCCATGCCCCGCAGGCCGAACAGCACGAAGGACTTCAGGCTCTTGACGTCCGGGTCCGGCTCCTGCCACAGCTTTTCCATGTCGTAGTCACCCACCGGCGAAGGAGCGGGGCAGGCGGAAGCAAACGCCTCCTGTTTTGCCTTCCACACCTTGTCGGTGAGCTGGGCCACCGTCTCGGGGTCGAAGTTGACGTTGGTGATGGTGGTGAACAACCCTTCCAGCAACAACAGTGCCTGCGGCGGCTGGATGGGCTTGCCGATGTCCAGCAGCAGGGTGGCGAAACCGATGAGAGCACCGGTCAGCCTGTCCTGCGCGTCCGCCGTCTCAGCAGATTTGCCGCAGACGCCCGCTCTGCCCGTGCAGCCGACGCCGTGGGCTGCCTGCTCACATTGATAACAAAACATTTGCTCGTCCATGCAAAAACCTCTTTTCGTTTGATGAAAGGAGTATGAGCGGGGCGGCAGACGGTTATGCAGGCAGGCGGGGCAAACCAAAAAAAGCCGCACCCTCGCGGATGCGGCCCTTGCAGATCAGAAAAAGCTTAGTAGGTGATGCCCTGAGCCATCATGGCGGTAGCGACCTTCAGGAAGCCGGCGCAGTTTGCACCGACCATCAGGTTGCCCTCGGAGCCGGCGGCCACGGATGCATCGTAGGAAGCGTGGAAGATGCCCTCCATGATGCCCTTCAGCTTTGCATCGACCTCTTCGAAGCTCCAGCTCAGACGCTCGGAGTTCTGGCTCATCTCCAGACCGGAGGTGGCCACGCCGCCGGCGTTGGAAGCCTTTGCGGGTCCGTACAGGATGCCGTTGGACAGGTAGACCTCGATGGCCTCGGGAGTGCTGGGCATGTTAGCGCCCTCGCAGACCACGGTGCAGCCGCCCTTCACCAGAGCCTCTGCGGACTCCTTGTTGATCTCGTTCTGGGTAGCGCAGGGCAGGGCGATGTCGCAGGGGACAGTCCAGACCTTGGAGCAGTCAGCAACATAGGTCGCATCCTTGTGGGTCTCGGCATACTCCTTGATGCGGCCGCGGCGGACTTCCTTCAGGTCCTTGACGTAGGCCAGGTCGATGCCGTTGGGGTCGTAGACATAGCCGTTGGAGTCGGACATGGTGACGACCTTGGCACCCAGCTGAGTAGCCTTCTCACAGGCGTAGATAGCGACATTGCCGGAGCCGGAGATGACCACGGTCTTGCCCTCGAAGCTGTCGTTGCGCATGCACTTCAGAGCCTCAGCGGTGAAGTAGCACAGGCCGTAGCCGGTAGCCTCGGTACGGGCCAGAGAACCGCCGAAGGTCAGGCCCTTGCCGGTGAGCATACCGCCCTGGAAGCTGTTGGTCAGACGCTTGTACTGGCCGAACATATAGCCGACCTCGCGGCCGCCGACGCCAATATCACCGGCGGGGCAGTCCACGAACTGGCCGATGTGGCGGTACAGCTCGGTCATAAAGCTCTGGCAGAAGCGCATGACTTCCATGTCGCTCTTGCCGTGGGGGTCGAAGTCAGAGCCGCCCTTGCCGCCGCCCATGGGCAGGGTGGTCAGGCTGTTCTTGAAGGTCTGCTCGAAGCCGAGAAACTTCAGGATGCCCTGATTGACAGAAGGATGGAAGCGCAGGCCACCCTTGTAGGGGCCGATGGCGCTGTTGAACTGGACGCGGTAGCCGCGGTTCACCTGGACCTTGCCCTGGTCATCGACCCAGGGTACACGGAAGGTGATGATGCGCTCAGGCTCGACCATGCGCTCGATGAGGCCGGCCTTCTCGTACTCGGGATGCTTCTCCACAACGGGCTGGATGCTCTCCAGCACCTCGCGGACAGCCTGCAGGAATTCGGGCTCGTTGGCATTGCGCTTTTCCAGGCCCTCGTAGACACGCTTCAGATATTCATTCGTCAGCATAATGATATTCTCCTTTTCCCTTATCTCTATTGTATGGAGGCTCCGTCTTTCCCGTTCCCCACGGCGGGGCTGATAAGCCTCTGCCCACTTTGCAATTATAAAGCTTTATCTGCCGATTTACAAGATGGCCCGCCCCGCAAAAACCGGAAAATCTTTCAAAAAACAATGGAAAAGATGAATGCACTTCACGAAAAAGACGGGACACATCAAAAAACTGCGATAAAACCTGCTTTTGTAAAGAAACAAAAAATCCCTGCACTGCCCTTTCCGGGCCGGCGCAGGGAGGAAAAGTCTTACTTCAGCAGCTTCTCGCAGGCGTCAGCGGCACCCTCGAGGAACTGTCCGCCGTAGGTCTCGATCATGCCGGCGTCGGACAGCGCAGCCAGCTGCGGGTCGATGGGGCATTTGGCCAGAACGGGCAGGTGATGCTTTGCGGCCACCTCGTCCACATGGCTGTCGCCGAACACATTGATGTGCTTGCCACAGTCGGGGCAGACGATATAGCTCATGTTCTCGACGATGCCCAGCATCGGCACCTTCATCATCTCGGCCATGTTCACGGCCTTGGCCACGATCATGCTCACCAGCTCCTGCGGGCTTGCCACAACGACGATGCCGTCCACGGGCAGGCTCTGGAAGACGGTCAGGGGGACGTCACCGGTTCCCGGAGGCATATCCACGAACAGGAAATCGACGTCTTTCCAGACCACATCGGTCCAGAACTGCTTGACCGCACCGGCGATGACGGGGCCGCGCCAGACGACGGGGTCTTCCTCGTTCTCCACCAGCAGGTTGATGCTCATCACATCGATGCCCATCCGGCTCTGGATGGGCCAGCAGCCCTTGTCGTCGGCCATGGCGCGGCCATGGATGCCGAACAGCTTGGGGATGGACGGGCCGGTGATGTCGGCGTCGAGGATGCCGCAGTGGTAGCCGCGGCGTGCCATTGCACAGGCCAGCAGGGCGCTGGTCATGCTCTTGCCGACGCCGCCCTTGCCGGATACGACGCCGATGACCTTCTTGACGCTGCTATTGGGGTTGGGTGCGTCATGCTGGGGCGCAGCATCGCGGGAAGAACACGCTGCCCCGCAGTTGGAGCAGTCATGGGTACATTCTTCGCTCATTGTCTCGTTGCGCACGGCCGTGGTACCGGGGTGCGCTTCCTCCTTGCATTCTTAGATCCGGTCTGGCGGAACATTCCCGCCAGATACGATATATATCATATCATAAAACTGGGAAAGAAACAACCCACGGCCCCGCTCATATTTCTCAGAGCAGCTTACATATCTATAAAAAGATACACTGGGGAAAGGAAGGGGTGCGCTGTGCGGCAGAGCTATCTGAAAAACGCGGCCCTGATGACCGGGGCGGACGTCCTGCTCCGTCTGGCGGGCATGGGGCTCCGCATCTGGCTGGCGAACGCTCTGGGCGGCGAGGGGATGGGACTGTACCAACTGGTGCTGGCGGTCTATTCGCTCTTCGTCACGCTGGCGACGGCGGGCGTCTCGGTGGCGGCCACCCGCCTGATGGCCGAAGAGCTGGCCCGCAGCCCGGCGGAGGCCCGGGGGATGCTTCACCGTCTCCTGCTGGCGGGGGCCGGGCTGGGCGTGCTGGCGCTGGCGGCGCAGTTCGGGCTGGCGGGCCTCGCCGCAAAATGGTGGCTGGGCGATGTCCGGGCAGCGGGGGCGCTGCGTGTCTCGTCGCTGGGCCTGCCGTGGATGGCGGTGTCGTCGGTACTGCGGGGCTTTTTCATCGCCCGGCGGCAGGTGGAGCCAAACGTCCTGAGCCAGCTGGCCGAGCAGACTGTCCGCATCGGCATCGTCTACTTTGCACTGGAGCGGGCCGACGTCCTCGGCTGGGACGTGGGCGGGCGCTGCACGGCAGTGCTGGGCGCAACGGCGGTCAGTGAGGCCGTCAGCACCGGGCTGATGGCACTTTTTTACCGCAAAGAGGCCCGCCGCTGCTTCGGCGCGCGGCCTGCCTGCCGCCCGCAGGAGCCGGGAAAGCGCCTCTGGGACATCCTCTGGCCGGTGGAGGGAGGACGTTGTCTCGCCAGCGCTCTCCACACCGCGGAGAATATGCTGGTGCCGGCCTGTCTGGCAGTCTGTCTGCAATTTTCCGGCGGGCGTGCCGAAGCCGTGGCCCAGTACGGCAGCCTCAAGGGGATGGCCCTGCCTCTGCTGACCTTTCCCTTCGGACTGCTGGGAAGCCTTTCCGTCCTGCTGATGCCCGAGATCACTCAGGCCCACCTCCGGGGCCAGAGCGGGCGGCTGGCCGCCCTCATCGACAGGATGCTCCGGCTCACCGGCTATTTCTCGGCGCTGGCAGGCGCGGCGTTCTGGGTGTGGGGTCAGCCGCTGGCCGAAGCCCTCTACGGCAGCGCCGAGGCGGGCAGCTACCTCGTCATCCTCGGCCCGGCCATGCCGCTGATGTACCTTGAGAGCATGGTGGACGGTGCCATGAAGGGGGTAGGGGAACAGAAAGCTGTCTTCCGCTACAGCATGTGGGACTCCTGTCTCCGCATTGCGGGCGTGCTGCTCCTGCTGCCCCGCTTCGGGATGAAGGGCTTTCTTTTTGTGATCTTGCTGTCCAGCTTCTACACCTGCACCGCCAACACGGGGCGGCTGCTGTCCAGCTGCGGCCTGCGGCTGCAACTCTGGCGGTGGCTGGGTGCGCCGGGCTTTGCGGGAGCCGTCAGCGCCGGGGCCGGGCTGGCCCTGCGGCATCTTTTAGCGGACTGGCTTACCGGCGGAGCCCCCTTGCAGCTGGCGGCGGTAGCGCTGGGCGGCGCGGGGATGGTAGCGGTCTGCTTTGCGGCGGCGTGGCCGCTGGGCCTCGGCGAAGAGCTGCGGGCCGTGGCGGCAGGGGAGAGGCGGCATAAGAAAAATGTCCAAAAAGTGAAATAACTGGACACGGGGAAGAGAATCGAGTATAATACTAAAGATATTATGGGGTGATAGGCCCTTGAAATGAAAAATGGCAGCTGACATCTTCGGATGCCGGCCCCCGATGCAAAAGAGGATATGCTGTGAAGGAAAAGAAAACAAATCTGCTGCAGGTACTGGCCCGCCGGGCTCTGCTGGTGGCGCTGGACGGAGCCATCGTAGCCTTCAGCTTTTATTTCGCCCTGCTGCTGCGCGCAGACGGTGCTGTCGAGGCCTCCTGGTGGCCCCACAACCGCGCCCTGCTCTACGCGAATCTGCCCTGGATCGTGGCGGTCTACCTGCTCAGCTTTCTGGCCGGGCGGCTCTACACCATCCTTTGGAAGTACGCCGGGGAGCGTGACCTCATCCGTCTGGCCGGGATGATCGCCGTCCCGACGGGCATCGTCTATCTGGTCAACCGCTGCTTCATCCACGGCGTGCTCTTCAACTCGGCCAACGCCATGGCGGCGGTGCTCATTTTCCTGTTCATCGGCGGGAGCCGTCTGGCCTGGCGGCTCTTCCTGAACCACCCGCTGGGCGAGCGTCTGCGCGGCAACACCAGCAAGGACCCCAACCGCCCCGTCATGATCGTGGGTGCGGGCGAGGCCGGTGCGTGGGCCATCAATGTCTGCAAGACCAACACCGGCTACGGCCATGTCATCGTGGCCGTGGACGATGACCCCAACAAGCTGGGCCAGACCATCCACGGTGTCCCGGTGCGCGGCACACTGGAAGAAATTCCCGACCTGTGTACCCGCTACAACATCCATACCATCATCGTGGCGATCCCGACCCTGAAGGGAAACCGCCTGAACCACGTCATCGACCTCTGCGTCTCCACCCACTGCGCCGTGCAGATGCTCAGCGACCCCCAGCTGGTGGGTGCAGGCACACCTCAGCAGGGTGCGTTCCGTGAGCTGAACACCGCCGATTTCCTCTCCCGTGAGGAAGTCACACTGGACACGGAGAAAATCTCCGGCTACCTCACCGGCAAGACCGTTCTGGTGACGGGCGGCGGCGGCAGCATCGGCAGCGAGCTCTGCCGTCAGGTCATGCGCTTCAAGCCCGCAAAACTGCTTATCTTCGATATTTATGAGAACTGCGCCTATGAACTGCTGATGGAACTGCAGCAGAAGTATGGCCGTGATGTGCCGGTCACGGTGCTGGTCGGCTCCATCCGGGACAAGGCCCGTCTGGACGAGGTATTTGAGACGTACCACCCGACGGTGGTGTTCCATGCCGCCGCCCACAAGCACGTCCCGCTGATGGAGATCAGCCCCGCCGAGGCCGTCAAGAACAACGTCTTTGGCACCAAGAATCTGCTCACCAGTGCCAGCGAACACGGCGTGGAGCGGCTGGTGCAGCTCTCCACCGATAAGGCCGTCAACCCCACCAGCGTCATGGGCTGCACCAAGCGCCTGTGTGAAATGCTCATCCAGACCTTCGCGGGGAACACCGACATGAAGTGCGTCGCTGTCCGCTTCGGCAATGTGCTGGGCAGCCACGGCAGCGTCATCCCGCTGTTTGAGGCGCAGATCAAAAAGGGCGGCCCCGTCACCCTCACCGATGCCAACATCGAGCGCTACTTTATGACCATCCCGGAGGCGGCACAGCTGGTGCTGCAGGCCGGTGCGCTGGCCGAGAGCGGCAGCATCTATGTACTGGACATGGGCGAGCCGGTCAAGATCATGGACCTTGCAAAACAGCTCATCCGCTTCTACGGCTATGAGCCGGGCGTGAACATGGATATTAAGATCGTGGGTCTGCGCCCCGGCGAAAAACTCTACGAAGAGCTGATGATGGACGAGGAGCAGGACAAGATGCGCCGCACCGTCCACAATAAGATCTTCGTGGCTCCGCCCCGGAACATCGACCTGGGCGAGTTCTACCAGCAGCTCCAGGAGCTGGCCGTCGCCGCCGAGCACAACGACGACAGCGTGGTGGAGCAGTTGGCCAAAATGGTGCCTACCTTTACCCCCACCCGCGAGAACCTCAAGCTGTAAAACCGCTGGCTGCACGGCACCTTTGCTGTGTAAAAATATATGAGAGGGATGTACAATCATGGAAAAGAAACCGTTTTTGACTGAGTCGATGGCTCAGGACATCATTCAGGACGTACCCACCCCCTTCCACGTCTATGACGAGAAGGGCATCCGCGAGAACGCCCGCCGCATCAACAAGGCATTCAGCTGGAACAAGGGCTTCCGCGAGTATTTTGCGGTCAAGGCTCTGCCGAACCCCGTCATCCTCCAGATCCTGAAGGAAGAGGGCTGCGGCGTGGACTGCTCCTCTCTGACCGAGCTGATGCTCAGCGAAGTGTGCGGCTTCAGCGGCAGCGACATCATGTTCTCCTCCAACCAGACCCCTGTGGAGGACATGAAGAAGGCTTACGAGCTGGGCGCTTATATCAACCTCGACGACGCCACGATGGTGGACTTCCTCGACCGGGTGGCCGGTGTGCCGGAGAACATCTTCTGCCGCTACAATCCGGGCGGCACCTTCCAGCTGGGCGAGAGCAAAGAGGGCTTTCAGGTCATGGACAAGCCCGGCGACGCCAAGTACGGCATGACCGAGGAGCAGATGATCGACAGCTACAAGAAGCTGGCCGCAAAGGGTGCCAAGAACTTTGGCATCCACGCCTTCCTCGCCTCCAACACCATCTCTGACGCCTATTATCCTGAGCTGGCAGGCATCCTCTTCCAGCTGGCTGTCCGCGTCCAGAAGGCCACCGGCGTGCATATCGCCTACATCAACCTGTCCGGCGGTGTCGGCATCCCGTACCGCCCCGAGCAGACTGAAAACGACATCATGGCCATCGGCGAGGGCGTCCGCAAGAAGTTTGAAGAAATTCTCGTCCCCGCCGGCATGGGCGATGTCTCCATCTTCACCGAGATGGGCCGCTTCACCACCGGCCCCTACGGCGCTCTGGTGGCTACTGCCATCCACGAGAAGCACATCTATAAGGAATACATCGGTCTGGATGCCTGCGCGGCCAACCTGATGCGCCCCGCTATGTACGGCGCTTACCACCACATCACCGTGCTGGGCAAGGAAGACGCACCCCACGACCACAAGTATGATGTGGTCGGCGGTCTGTGCGAGAACAACGACAAGTTTGCCATCGACCGTATGCTGCCCAAGATCGACATCGGCGACATCGTGTATATCCACGACACCGGTGCGCACGGCTCTGCCATGGGCTACAACTACAACGGCAAGCTGCGCAGCGCCGAGGTCCTGCTCTGCGAGGACGGCTCTCACCGCCTCATCCGCCGTGCCGAGACTCCCCGCGACTACTTTGCAACGCTGGACTTCCTGCCCTTCATGAAGCCGCTGCTGGGCGAGTACAACGACGACTGAGCACGCTTCTGACTCCATCACACCAGAATAAAGCGAGGAACGACGCAGATGTTTTTTGGATTCCAACTCACCTGTGGCCTGATGCTGGTCTTTTACGGCTATTCGGTCATGAAAAATCCACGGGTCTGGGGCGACCAGGGCCGTCAGGCCGTCAAGGCCGAAAATTTCCCCGAGTACTGCCGCCAGAACGGCCTGTTTTTCCTGAAAGCTGGCTTCATCATGGCGCTCATTGGTGCGCTGGACGCGCTGGTAACGCTTTCGGGTCTGCTGTACGTCCTGCTGTACCTGTTCGGGCTGGCGTTTGCGTTCTACCCGCTGACCCGCTGGTGCAAGGAGAACGAGGGCTTCTCGTGGCCCTGGCCCCGCGTCGAGAGCGAGAAAAAGCGGATCAAAAAGCTGCGCCGGCAGCAGGAGGCTGAAAAGGCGGAACGAGAAGAAAAGTAAATAGCAAAAAATAAGAGGCCGCTGTAAAAGCAACCTCTCAGTCTCACTTCGTTCGACAGCTCCCCTACCGAGGGGGCCTCTGGCGAAGAGATTGGGCTTTCTGCTATGCCAAAGCCTCCCCTCGATAGGGGAGGCGGCACGGCGAAGCCGTGACGGAGAGGTTGAACACAGCGGCCTCTTTTTGTTTTCTTAAATCAAACCATTTTCTTTGCAGTAGTGGTAAATGCCATCCTCTGCACAGGTACCGCAGACCTCGCTGGCGATGGCTTTCAAATCGGCAGAGGCGTTGCCCATGGCAACGCTGTGACCGACAGCCTGAAACATTTCTATATCGTTGTTGCCGTCACCGAAAGCCATTGCATCCTCGGGCGTCAGGCCGTAATAGGCCAGAACTTTCCGGATACCGGCTCCTTTTCCGCCGGAGATGGGGATGATGTCCACCGCCCTGTCCCACCAGGCGGCGATTTTTGCACCGCTCGTGCCTTTGAGGATGGCGGGCCAGTCGCTTTCGCGGCAGCCCATCAGCAGCTGGAAAACTTCGCCTCGGGAGACTTCATCGAACTTATCGGAAATGACCGGCGCTCGTCCGCCGATGGCGTAATATGCCGTCAAATCGTCATCCGTCCCGTTGGAGAGCAGCTGCGTCCGTCCTGCAACCGACACCGGACGACCAAGCGCTGCGGCGTTTTGGAACAGCGTCTGCACATCCTGCGGCGGGATGGGGCTGGCAAAAATATCTCCGCGACGGTCGTAGCAGTAGGAGCCGTTGTAGGTGAGAAAGACGTCGAACTCCACGCCGTCGAATTTCGGCACAATAAGCGGAGAACGCCCGGTGGCGACGGCCAGCAGGATGCCGTTTTGCTGCAAGCGGCGCAGAGCGTCCAGTGTCCGCTCAGTAATACGCTTTTTCTCCATGTCGATGAGGGTGCCGTCGATGTCGAAAAAGATGATGCGGGGCTTGTGCATGGTGCTGTACCTCCAATGCAAAAAGAGGGGAGAGACTTACCTGCGGGCCGTGGGCTGGCCCACGATGTCGTAGATGTCACGCCCGGCAAGCGCCTCAAAATGTGCCTTGATGGCGAGGTTGATGTCCCACTTGTTCTGCGGATAATCGCCGTAGCGGCGGCGGACGTCCTCCATCCGCTCAATGATGTCCATGACACCGTCGGCCCCGGCCAGCGAGTCGCAGAGCTGGATAAGTCTGTCGTACTCGTCGTAGGCCATGCCGTCCAGTCCGTCGGCAATGATTTTCGTTTCTTCGGGCGTCGTGTCACGCCTGCCTACATAGTCGGCCAGCGACTGGTTATTGAAGGAATGACTCAGGCAGACCCGCGCCACCTCGTCGTACCCCAGCGAGAGCATGTAGCGGTAGCCGTCTACGACATGGCCGAGGTGCCGCTTGCCGTACCGCCGCCCGATGTCGTGGAGCAGCCCCAGCACATAGGCCTTGTCTGCGTCCAGCCCGCAGGCGCGGGCGATGGCCTCGGCGCAGTGGGCTGCTATGCGGCTGTGGTCGCCCCAGGGGCCGGGGTTGTGGGGCTCAGCTTCGGCTAAAAGGGCTTCGGCGGTCTTGCGGTCAGGATACATCAGAATGCCTCCTTATAGTGCGTCGATGTCGGCCTGTAGTTTCTCGTAGAATTTCCCCAGATGGAGACCGTCGATGAAGCGGTGATTGGCCTCCACCGACATCCCCAATTTCTTGCGGCCATTTTCCTCGCCATATCTGCCCCATGTGATGCGGGGGATGTTGTCGTCCCGGTCAAAATCCCGCTCGTTGGTGCAGCCGGTCAAATCAAACCACGGTGTGCAGGAGATATAGATGAGGTTGTCGTTCTCCTCGTCCTGGTCAAGAAGGGTCTTCTGGGCAGCGCTTCTCGCCTGTGCGGAGGCACAGAACTCTGCAATGCCACCGACTTTTGGCAGGGTGACGATGTGAAACTGCTCACTGCCGGGTTTCAGATCGGTCAGACTGGGAATGCGCTCATCCAGCAGCCACACCTCGCCGTCCCGGATGGCGTAGCGGAAATTCTTCACGCTGTTCACGGCGTCCGTCACGAGATACCCCATCGCGTAATAAAACGACAAATGCCGCTCCTTGACATAGCGGTAAAGGTTTGTTACATCCACCCGGAAGGTGACGCTGTAAAAGGGGTGGGAGACGGCGGAGAAAAACTCGAACAATTCAGCCCGTTCCCAGTGGGTCCTATCGACTTTTTCCATCTTACTTCTCCCCGGCGGGGGCCTGCTTATTTTTATCCAGCGTGTCGAACTGCTTTACGATCTGCGGCTCTTTCAGCTTGATGACCTTGCCGGAGAGGTAGTGGAGGGTATTTTCCTCGGGAATGTCGAGAAAGCTGATACGGACGGCGCAGAGGGCCTGCGTCTTGGTGCCGGTGCGCTCATTCATCTTGCGGTTGCCGTACTTGATGTCGCCCAGCACCGGCTTGCCCAGATAGGCCAGATGGGCGCGTATCTGGTGAGTGCGGCCGGTGATGAGGCCGATGCGGCAGAGGGCGAAGGGGCCAGCCGTCCGCAGCACGTCCACATCGGTGACGATCTGCTTGCGGCGCTCGTCCTGGGACTGGTGGGCGTGGATGCTCACCTTATTGTTCTTCTCGTCGTGCTCCCACCACGCGGTGAAGCGCCCGCTCTGGGGGATGCCCACCGTGATGGTGTAGTATTCCTTCTTGAGCAGGTCGGTGCGGATGATCTCGTTCATGTCCCGGAGGGCGGCGTAGCTCTTGGCCGCGATGACGAGGCCCTCAGTGCCGCGGTCGAGGCGGTTGCAGATGCCGGGCTTGAAGCGGTTCTCTCCCTGAGGGTCGTACTCGCCCTTCTGGGCCAGATACTGGGTGAAGGCGTCCACAAGGTTTGCGTCGCCGGTGCGGTCGCTGTGGCAGAGCAGGTGGGTGGGCTTGTAGAGGACGGCAATGTTCTCATCCTCGTAGATGACCGTCACCTTGGGCTGGTTCTGCTGGTTTTTGGGGGCGGGCTTGCGGGCAGGCTTTGCACCCTCAGGCGGGAAGAATTCGTCGTTGATGTAGAGCTCAATGAGGTCGCCGGCTTTGAGGCGGTCTTCGGGTACACCCTTTTTGCCGTTGACTTTGATGCGCTTGTTGCGGAAGCTCTTGTATAAAAGGCTGGTAGGGAAGTCACGGGTCACGCTCTGGACAAAGCGGGAGAGGCGGACGCCCTCGTCGTTGGCGGTGGCAGTGTATTGTTTCATAAAAGTATATCCTTTTTGCTTTTCTGGAAAGATTCTGCTTGCCTTTTTGCCAAAGGCTCCCCTACAAGGGGAGCTGGCGAGGAGCTTGCGACGAGACTGAGAGGTTGTACGAAGGATGGCTTTGCCGTAGGAATGAAACCTCTCCGTCATTGCTTCGCAATGCCACCTCCCCTATCGAGGGGAGGCTCTGGCGTACCGAAAAGTGTTCTTTCTACTTTATAATAATCTACTCTCCCCATGAAGTCAACGCAGAATATTTTCTGTCGGCTCTTGTCTTTTGCCGAAAATGGGGTACTATAAAAGAAACGACTACAAACAAAGGAGCGCAGCTATGGCAGGACAGAACATAAGCCACGAGGGCCATCGGCAGCGGATGCGCGCCCGTGTGGAGCAGTACGGGCTGGAAAGCCTTGCACCCCACGAGGCACTGGAATATCTGCTTTACATCACCAACGCCCGCCGGGATACCAACGGCATCGCCCACGCGCTGCTGGAACGGTTCGGCAGCTTTGCCGGTGTGCTGGAAGCCAGTGAAGAAGAGCTCTGCCGTGTGCCGGGCGTCGGCCCGGCCAGCGCCCGGATGCTGCATCTCCTGCCCGAGGTGAGCCGGTACTACGAGCACAGCCGCACCAGCACCGAGGGTGCGCTGACCACCACTGAGCGGCTGGCGGCTTACCTGAAACCCCGCTTTGCCGGGGCAAAACAGGAGAAAGCCCTGCTCCTTTCGCTGGACAGCCGCAGCCGGGTAAAGAGCGTGTACTGGCTCAAGGAGGGGAACAGCCGGATGGTGAGCCTCGAGGTGAAGGACGTCGTCTCAGCGGCGCTCCGGGGCGGGACGGAAAGCGTCGTGCTCTGCCACAACCACCCCAACGGTGTGCCGCTGCCCTCCCGCGAAGACCTCGCCGCCACCGAGAACATCGTCCGTGCGCTGGGGCTGGTCAAGATACGCCTGCGGGACCACATCATCCTCGCCGAAAACGACTACTTCTCCATGCGGGAATCCAACCGCCTGCCGTTCTACGACTTCGAGACCGGCGCAATGTTACGCCCCTATGGAAGAGAATGATTTACATTATAAAATAATTGTGGTATAATGGCTGCGAGAGATACAACTAATCGTAGTTTTGAAAAGGAGGGCTTTTTGTGGCAGAGGAAAAATTCCATCTGGTGTCGTCCTACGCCCCCACGGGCGACCAGCCGCAGGCCATCGCACAGCTGGTAGAGGGGGTAGAGCGGGGCGACCGCTGCCAGACCCTGTTGGGCGTCACCGGCAGCGGAAAGACCTTCACGATGGCGAACGTCATCGCCCAGTGCAACCGCCCGACGCTGGTGCTGGCCCACAACAAGACGCTGGCCGCCCAGCTCTGCACCGAGTTCCGCTCGTTTTTCCCGGACAACGCCGTGGAATATTTCGTCTCCTACTACGACTACTACCAGCCGGAGGCCTATATCCCCAGCACCGATACCTATATCGAAAAGGACAGCGCCATCAACGACGAGATAGACCGCCTGCGCCACTCGGCCACGGCGGCGCTCTCGGAGCGGCGGGACGTCATCATCGTCGCGTCGGTGTCCTGCATCTACTCGCTGGGCGACCCCATCGACTATCGCAGCATGGTCATCAGCCTGCGGCCCGGGATGCAGATGGAGCGGGACGAGCTGTGCGAAAAGCTGGTGACGCTCCAATATGAGCGCAACGATGTCAATTTCATCCGCAATAAGTTCCGCGTCCACGGCGACATCGTGGACATCTATCTGGCCTATATGAGCGAGCTGGCCATCCGGGTGGAGTTCTTCGGCGACGAGATCGACCGCATCACCGAGTTCAACCCCCTCACGGGTGCCAAGCAGAACGTGGTCAAGCACGTTGCCATCTTCCCGGCCAGCCACTACATCGTCAGCGCCGACAAAAAGGCTGCCGCCATTGAAAAGATCCGCGCCGAGTGCGACGCGCAGGTGAAGCAGTTCACCTCGGAAGGCAAGCTCATCGAGGCCCAGCGCATCCAGCAGCGGACGAACTACGACATTGAGATGCTGACGGAAGTGGGTATCTGCAAGGGCATCGAGAACTATTCTGCCGTTCTGTCGGGACGTGCGCCGGGCAGTATGCCCACGACTCTGCTTGACTATTTCCCGGACGACTTCCTGCTCTTCGTAGACGAGAGCCATGTCACCCTGCCGCAGGTGCGGGCCATGTACGGCGGCGACTACGCCCGCAAAAAGACGCTGGTGGAGTACGGTTTCCGCCTGCCGTCGGCCTTTGACAACCGCCCCCTCAAGTTCGAGGAAGTGGAATCCAAGCTCAACCAGATGATATTCGTCTCGGCCACCCCCGGCGAGTACGAGCGGAAGAACAGCACCCAGGTGGCCCAGCAGGTCATCCGGCCCACTGGTCTGCTGGACCCGCTCATCTCGGTGCGCCCCGTGGAGGGGCAGGTGACGGACCTTCTGGGCGAGATAAACGCCCGCATCGAGCGGCATGAGCGTGTCCTGGTCACGACGCTGACCAAGAAAATGGCTGAAGATCTGACGGATTACTTCACCGAGCAGGGGATAAAGGTCAAGTATATGCACCACGAGGTGGACACCTTCGAGCGGATGGAGATCATCAAAGACCTCCGCCTCGGCACCATCGACGTGGTGGTGGGCATCAACCTGCTGCGTGAGGGCCTCGACCTGCCCGAGGTCAGCCTTGTGGCCATCCTCGACGCCGACAAAGAGGGCTTCCTCCGCAGCGAGACGAGCCTCATTCAGACCATCGGCCGCGCCGCCCGCAACGCCGAAGGTCTGGTCATCATGTACGCCGACGAGGTGACGGACAGCATGGATCGCGCCATCACCGAGACAGAGCGCCGCCGCGCCATCCAGATGGCCTACAACGCTGAGCACGGCATCGTGCCGAAGACCATCGTCAAGGCCATCCCGGATTCGATTGAGATCAGCGACAAGGCTGAGAATGCCAGGATGAACACCCGGCGGATGGGCAAGCTCGAGCGCGAAGCCGCCATTGACCGCCTGACCCGGGAGATGAAGGAGGCCGCCAAGCTGCTGGAATTTGAGCATGCGGCCTTCCTGCGCGACCAGATCGACCGCCTGCGCCGGGGCGAGAACCCCACCGTGGATTCCTCGGCAGAGACGGAGCGGAAGCAGAACCATGCACAGACACAGAGAAGAGGGAGAAAGTACCTTGGCAAACGATAAAATAGTCATCAAGGGTGCGCGGGAGCACAACCTGAAAAACGTGAATCTGACCCTCCCGCGTGAAAAATTCATCGTCATGACCGGCCTGTCCGGCTCGGGCAAGTCGAGCCTTGCCTTCGACACCATCTACGCCGACGGCCAGCGCCGCTATGTCGAGAGCCTGTCCAGCTACGCCCGGATGTTCCTTGGCCGGATGGACAAGCCCGATGTGGACGAGATCACCGGTCTGTCTCCGGCCATTTCCATCGACCAGAAGACCACCAGCCACAACCCCCGCTCCACCGTGGGTACCGTGACGGAAATTTACGATTATCTGCGCCTTTTGTACGCCCGTGTAGGCGTGCCGCACTGCCCGGTGTGTGGGCGGGTCATCAGCCAGCAGAGCGTGGATGAGATGGTGGACGCTGTGCTCAAGCTGGAAGAGGGGACGAAGTTCCAAATCCTCGCGCCTGTCGTCCGCCAGCGCAAAGGCACCCAGCAGAAAGAGCTGGACGCCGCCCGCCGTGCTGGTTACGCCCGCGTAAAAATCGACGGTAACATGTACGACCTCGACGAGGAGATCGCGCTGGAAAAGAACATCAAGCACACCGTGGAGATCGTCGTTGACCGTCTTGCCATGCGCAAGGGCATCCGCGGCCGTCTGGCTGACTCGCTGGAAACGGCCCTTGCCCTCACCGGCGGCGTGGCTGAGGTGGATGTCATCGGCGGCGAGTGCATGACCTTCAGCCAGAATTTCGCCTGCCCCGAGCACGGCATCTCCATCAGCGATTTGTCACCCCGGCTCTTCTCCTTCAATAACCCTCTGGGTGCCTGCGAGAAGTGTACCGGCCTCGGCACCTTCATGCGGGTGGACGAAGAGCGCATCCTGCCCAACCGGGACCTCTCGATTCGGGAGGGGGCTGTCAAGGCCAGCGGCTGGTACTACGCCGAAGGCTCCGTAGCCGAGATGTATTATCTGGGTCTGGGTAAAAAGTACGGCTTTACGCTGGATACTCCCATCAAAGAGATGAGCACCGAGGCCGTCAACGCCCTGCTCTACGGCACCAACGAAGAAAAAATCGAGATGCACCGCACGAATGAGTTCGGCAGCGGCGTCTATTATAATACCTTTGAGGGCATCGTCGAGAACCTCGAGCGCCGCTTCCGCGAGACGAACAGCGAGTGGATGAAGGAGGAGATCGGCAGCTTCATGTCGGGCGTCGAGTGTCCCGACTGCCATGGCAAGCGCCTGAAACCGGTGGTGCTGGCTGTGACCATCGGCGGCAAAAACATCAGCGATTTCTGCGAAATGTCGATTCGGGACGAGCTGAAATTCATCGCTGACAATGAGCCGAACCTGACCGAAAAGCAGAAGCAGATCGGCGGCCAGATCATGAAGGAGATCAAGAACCGCCTGCAGTTTTTGCAGAGCGTGGGCCTCGATTATCTCACACTGGCCCGGTCGGCAGGCACCCTGTCCGGCGGCGAGAGCCAGCGCATCCGCCTGACCACCCAAATCGGAAGCGCTCTGTCGGGTGTGCTGTACGTGCTGGATGAGCCGTCCATCGGCCTGCACCAGCGCGACAACGATAAACTCATCGCAACGCTGAAAAATCTCCGCGACCTCGGCAATACGGTCATCGTGGTCGAGCACGACGAGGATACCATGCGCAGCGCCGATTATATCGTGGACGTCGGCCCGGGCGCGGGCGTCCACGGCGGCGAGATCGTGGCCGCAGGCTCCGTCAAGGACATCTGCAAGGCCAAGCGCAGCATCACCGGCGACTATCTGTCGGGCCGCAAGCGCATCGAGGTGCCGCAGACCCGCCGCCCTGGCAACGGCAATTTCCTCACGGTGAAGGGTGCGCGCGAAAACAATCTGCGCAACATCGACGTAAAATTCCCGCTGGGCGAGTTCGTCTGCGTGACGGGCATCTCCGGCTCGGGCAAGTCGAGCCTCATTAACGAGATTTTGTATAAGACCCTTGCCTGTGAGCTGAACGGCGCCCGCTCCCGCGCTGGCAAGTGCGATGGGGTAGAGGGCCTCGAGTTCGTGGATAAGGTCATCGGCATCGACCAGCAGCCCATCGGCCGCACGCCCCGCTCCAACCCCGCCACCTATACCAGCGTGTTCAACGACATCCGCACCGTCTTCTCCCAGACGCAGGACGCCAAAATGCGGGGCTACGGCCCGGGACGGTTCAGCTTCAACGTCCGGGGCGGCCGCTGCGAGGCCTGCGAGGGCAACGGCATCCTCCAAATCGAGATGCACTTCCTGCCGGACGTCTACGTCCCCTGCGAGGTCTGCAAGGGCGCACGTTACAACCGCGAGACGCTGGAAGTCAAGTATAAGGAAAAGACCATCTCTGACGTGCTGAACATGACCGTGGAAGAGGCGGTCGTCTTCTTCGCCAACCAGCCGAAGATCGCCCGCAAGCTGCAGACGCTGCTGGACGTGGGCCTGGGCTATGTCACGCTGGGGCAGAGCGCCACGACCCTTTCGGGCGGCGAGGCGCAGCGTGTCAAGCTGGCCAACGAGCTGGCCCGCCGCAGCACGGGTAAGACCGTGTATATCCTCGACGAGCCGACTACCGGCCTCCACATGGCTGATGTCCACCGCCTCATCGAGGTGCTGCAGAAGCTGGTGGACGCAGGCAACACCGTCATCGTCATCGAACACAACCTCGACCTCATCAAGTGCGCCGACCATATCATCGATCTCGGCCCCGAGGGCGGCAGTGCCGGCGGCCTCATCGTCGCCGAGGGTACGCCGGAGCAGGTGGCCGAGGTGCCGGGCAGCTTTACCGGCCAGTACCTCAAGCCCCTGCTGGAAAAGGACGCGAAGCTCCGCGCAGAGGGCAAATAAAGCAGTATAAAACAGAGCCGCAGTCTCCCAAAAGACTGCGGCCCTGTTGTTTGCAAAAGTTCCAGATATAACAAAAAAGCTCTTCAGTCGAGAGGCTGAAGAGCTCTGGTCCAGCAGAGCTGGACAAATCCGAACTTGTCGGGGCAAGGCCCCTCCATCTTGCTTGCGCAAGACCGTTCTGTTGCTCAAAAGCCCCACTGGGGCTTTCGTTGCTTCGCAAACGCAAACTTTTTCCGCCCCGGTGGATACTTGAATTTTTTCAGTAAGTGCTTCACCATCTTACCCATACTCGCACGGGCAGTTTCTTTTTTCTGCCATTCTATTGTGCTCGCATTACTGAATTTCTGCGTTTCCAGCCATCTCCATTGCAGCGTTCGATTGACACAGGTTGAGTTATCGGCAGATACAGCAAACACAACGGGCGGCTCTGGTAACAGAGCCGCCCGTTGTGTTTGGTTATGAAAAGGAGAACTTAGATCTCATACCACTTGATCTCGTTGGCATCCAGATGCAGAGCAAAGCTGCTGCCGTCTGTGGTGTAAACGGTGGTGTCCTGCGGCTCGTACGTGTTGTTCACCACACAATACTTGCCGTTCTTGACGTAGGCGTGAACTTCTACATTATAATTGGAGCTGAACCATGTATGCAGTTCCTCCTCGCTGTGGGCACTCCACAGGATAGCGCGGTAAAGGGTGCGGCTGTTGGCAAAACTGTAAGGCACGCCGCTGATGTACACAGCGCGGCCCTTGCCGAAGTCGTGTGCCGCCATCTGCACTTCTTTGTTTCGCTGCACCAGCACCTCGGTGCCTTCCAGCGCATAGATGTTCTTCTTACCTTCGCCAAAGTCGATGGGCCGGTCGGCATCCTGCAGAATGAAATGGTCCGGGTGTTCTTCCCAGTTGTACTTGTCGTAGTTGAGGGTGAAGCCGTTTTCTTCCTCCACGCCCAGCACGCTGGCAAGCTGGAGAATGTGGCCCTGATACGGGTGACCGGAAGGCTCACCCACGCCGATAAAGCCGCCGCCGTTCCAGACGAACTTGCGGATAGCGGAGGAGATCTCCGGGTCTTCCCACCAGATGCCGCCGGTGTGTGCGGTGTCGGCATCGCCGACATTGATAATGACATCCAACGAATCCAGCAGATGCGGGTCGTTCTTGATATCCTCAAAGCTGATAAACTTCACATCAAAGGGCGCACCGGACAGCATCTCAATGACACCGGCATAGCTATAGTTCTGCTTGTAATAGAGGGCGTGATGCACCATGTGACAGCCCCAAGCCCGCATTTTACCCCAACAGTTCAGCACGGCCACCCGCTTGACACAGTAGGGTGTGGTGTCCTTGATGTTCTCGTACAGTTCGCGGAACTCGTTGCAGACGCTCTCCACGTAGTCCACGAACTCCGGGAACTGCAAGGCCAGTTTCAGATAGCCGCCATAGCCGATGCGGTCGATGGGCTTGCGCAGGATAGCGCGGCGGGCTGTGACCCAGTTCTCCTTGGCTTCCCGCACCGGGTCGCCGCCCTCGTGGAAGGTGTCGGGGAAGAAGTACGGCAGGAAACGGCCCTCGGTGTACTTCACGCCCTCAATGTCAGAGATCAGGCGCAGGGTGGAGCCGTTGCCCACGCTGCCCACTACGGCATCCAGTCCGATGGTCTTGAACTCCGGCATGAAAGGTTCGGTGCCGATCCAGTGATCGCCGAGGAACATCATGGCTTCGCACCCGCACGCGTGGGTGATGTCCACCATCTCCTTGGCAAGCTTTGCCACCTCGCGGCGCTGGAAGGCCTGAAAATCCCGGAATTCCTTGCTGGGCACCCGGTACTGGTTGTTATAGTAGCCCTGATCGATGATGTACTCCGGGCGGAACTTGTAGCCCACTTCCTGCTCAAACTGATTGAGGATATAAGGGCTGACCGAAGCAGAGTATCCATACCAGTCCACGAACTTCTCCCGCTTCAGCTCGTCGAAGATCAGGGTGAACTGGTGGAAGAAGGTGGTGTAGCGGATGACGTTCACATAGGGGTGCTCTGCAATGAACTTGCGCAGGCGTTCCATGGAATACTTGTGGGTCTTGGGCTGACGCACGTCAAAGGTGATCTGGTGCTCAAAATTCGTCCAGCCGTTGGTGGTAGCGTTGTACATATGCACCGGGTCCCAGATGAGGTAAGCCAGAAAACTGACGGTATACTCATGGAACGGTACGGCCTGTACGGTCACACTGCCGTCGGCGTAGCTCCACTGCTCCGGCGGCACGGGCTGACCGGTGGTTCGATCCATGACCTCCCACCAGCGGGTGATGTCGTCGTTGGTGTTCACCTGCATCAACTCCGGGCTGATGCCCTTCATCAGCGGGATGGTCACGGTGTCGCCGGGGGCGGTGTAAAAGCCGGTCATGATGTAGCACTGCTGTACCTCGTCCGGGTTTGCCTTTGCCCATGCGTTGTCCTTGCGGGTGGTATAGTAGGTGGAGTAGATCTTGGCGTCCGCATCCTTGAGCTGCTGCGGGAAGTCGGTGCCGTCGCAGTCGCGGATGGCATCAGCACCCCACTTTTTTAAGATCTCCAGCGTTTCGGGCACAACGTCCAGGTCTGTGGGAATGGTCACGCGCCCGGACTTTCTTGTTTCGTCCATAGGGATTCTCCTTTACCTCTCTCTTATCCTTAATCCTGATAGGTCGCATTATAAATGGCCAGAACAGCCAGCAGCAGCGCTACGCCCACCAGCATGATGCCAAGCCCTGCCAGCTGCCCGGTCATTTTCCAGCCGGACACCACCAGCACCAGTGCCAGTACGAACAGCACCAGCATCAGAATCATGCGCAGGGCGGGATGGTTTTTCCAATATGCTTTCATCGTCTGTCACCTTAACCTTTCAGGCCGCCCACGGTCATGCCCTGCGTCAGCTGCCGCTGCACGCAGATGTACAAGATCAGGGTGGGCAGCATCACCAGCACAAGGCCTGCGTACATGGTACCGTACTGGGCGGCGCTCTGCTGCGCCTGCATCAGGTTCAAAAGACCTACCGGCAGGGTGCGGGGTGCCTTGGTGGAGCTCATCAGGGTCATGGAGATGATATACTCGTTCCAGAAGGACAGGAAGTTGAACAGGATAAGATCGGAAGAG
>ERZ810710.18-NODE-18-length-64238-cov-9.82751_pt1 | contig 64238 bp, 57 predicted proteins | sample MGYA00520190_ERZ810710 | MGnify/ENA primary metagenome ERZ810710 (study PRJEB31588, sample SAMN03399942) | human gut metagenome | study: EMG produced TPA metagenomics assembly of the PRJNA231909 data set (A prospective, longitudinal analysis of the...
GGCGGTGTGAAAGTGCTTTTGCGTTACTTTCTCACCAGAAAGTAACAAAGAGGTTGTTTTTAGCGGAAGTTTATGATAAAATAGAGAACGGAAGATTAAGCGGAAAGGGGGCGATTTTATGGGAGTTACGATTTCGGGCATGACAGGTGCGGGAAGCATCCGGCACAACAACCGTAGCTTCTCTGCGGCGAATGTAGACCAGAGCCGAACGGAGCAGAATATCACTTTTTGCAACGAGGATCTGAAGCAGGTCTACCACATGGTTTTTGATGAAGCTCTCACAGCCTACAACGCAAAGAAAACCAAAACGAGAGATAAGATACCGGACTACTATGAGCATATCCGGCAGAGCAAACAGGAAAAGCTGTTCCATGAAGCGATCTTCCAGATCGGCAACATGAGCGACTGTGGGTGCGGTACGCCGGATGGAGAACGGGCTGCGGCAGCTCTGAAAGATTTTGCGGATTCCTTTGCAGAACGCAACCCCCATCTGCGGGTGTTCAATATGGTGCTGCACATGGACGAGGCAACGCCCCATCTCCATGTCGATTTTATCCCTGTGGCAACGGAGCAGTCCAGAGGACTTGCGACCAGGGTATCCATGAAACAGGCGTTGAAGCAGCAGGGGTTTGTTGGTGTCGGCAGAAAGCAGACTGAATGGGCGGCGTGGATGGAGCGAGAGAAAGAAGCTCTGACGGAGATTGCCCAGCGGCACGATTTTGAAATTATCTCTCTCGGCACGAACAGACCACACATGGACTTACCGCAGTTCAAGGAAGCGGCGGCGAGACTGGAAGCGGTGCAGCAGCAGACAGCGGCAGTTGATCAGGAAGTTGCCGAGCTGGAACGGCAACGAGACGCTCTGAAAGGCACTGTACGGCTCTTAAAGGAGGCAGACAGGGTAAATGTATCCATGAAGGATATTCAGCCAGAAAAGACGCTCACAGGGGCAGTAAAGGGCGTGACGGTGGATCAAGTCGAGCAATTAAAGAAAATGGCGCTGCGCAGCGTGACGGATCGGCAAAAGGTAAAAGAGTTGACAGCGGAAAACACCCGTCTGCGGTCGCAAGTGCCGTCCATGCAAAAGCGGCTGGAAGAAGCACAGCGGCAGCAGCGGCTTGAACAGGAAAACCGTAGGCTGCGGGACGAGAATTATTATCTGCAATCTGAGCTGCATGAGGAACGCGGCTTCACCGAGCGTCTGACGGACGGTATCGGTCGGATGCTAGACTTTCTGGAAGAACACTTTATTTTTTTGTCCTTAATCTTCTAACCTATGGCTCCCGGCCACATTCTTCAAATATTCCTCCGGGTCACCGTTCAGAATCAAATCTGCATAGCCCAGCGGATCATTGTAGATGAGGTAGTCCAGTTCCGTCTGCTGTGCCATAGTCACGTCCAGCGCATCCTCGACCCCGGTGCCGTCAATGGAAATTTTTCTCCCATCCCGGAGTAGCAGTTCCACGCACCCGGTATCCATGTTGAAATGGCAAGCCCTTGCATCGTACTTCATAATCATACCCTCCAAATCTTGTTAGTGGCTTACGGTCTATGACAAGGTATCGGAGTTTTGCGTCGTCCACGGGAGCCTTCATTTTCAAACCCGAAGAAAACGAAAAATCCGAACCCTTCTCCAATCGGAAACAGGTTCGGATTTTTCTTGTTTGGTGGGCGCGGGTGGATTCGAACCACCGAAGCTGAAAAGCAGCAGATTTACAGTCTGTCCCCATTGGCCACTCGGGAACACGCCCATATTCTCTTCGTGTCCGTTGCCGGACGACTTGTTTAGTTTATCATAGGTTTCTGGATTTGTCAACCTCTTTTTTCATTTCTTTTTCTTGTTTCAGATTCAGTTTTCCATGCAGGCACGGATGACACTGAGCGTCACGTCATACTCCCGCTTTGCCTTGTCCATGTCGGCTGCGGCCGCAGCGATATTGCCGCCCCGCAGCGCCTCGGTGATGGGGTCCAGCGTGCCGCACAGCTGGGTAAACGACAGGCTCTGACAGACGCCCCGGAGGGTATGCGCCGCATTGAAGGCCGCCTGCACGTCGCCCTCGGCCATCGCCTGTTCCAGCGCACGAAAGCTGGTGTCGTCGATAAACCTGCCCAGCAGGCGCTTTATCATTGCCTCATCGTAAAAACGGCTCAGGACATTGTTATAGTCTCCGTTCATCTGGCTGTAACATTCCTTAACTGTCATGATTTTCCTTTCCTTCGATCGCCCGAAAAAGCCATAAACACAAAAAAAGACTGCAACAGCCACCCCCTCGCGGGGAAAGCTATTGCAGCCGAACTACCTTCTGCTTGCAGGAAATAAAGCAGAAAGCTCCTGGCTTTGCGTCCCTGACTCACATCAGATTTGCCAACAACGATTCTGTTTTCAGAGTCCCTTCCGGAAGCACAATGCTCCATTGAACTGACCTCTGTTTTTATAGTATAACACCGACATTTTTTAATGTCAACTCGTTTCGCGTTTTGTCAATACAAGGATCGATATTTTCATGCACGCTTCACAAAAGTACCCTCTGAAAAGTCATACTCATTCGTCAAATTTTGCAATATTGTGAATTTTTTGTATTTTTTCGGTGGACAAGCATCCGGCGGGAGTGCTACAATAGTCTTTGTTCTTTCCCGGCTGCTTGCGGGCGGCGGGAGTTTCACACACAAACAGGAGGAACTTTCATGTTCGAAAAAATCTTTCACCTGAAAGAAAACCACACCGACGTCAAGACCGAGGTCATGGCAGGCATCACCACCTTCATGACGATGGCCTACATCCTTGCGGTCAACCCCAGCATCCTTTCCGCTTCCGGCATGGATGCAAATGCCGTCCTGATCGCCACCTCTCTGGCATCCTTCGTCGGCACTGCCCTGATGGCTCTGCTGGCCAACTACCCCTTCGCGCTGGCTCCCGGCATGGGCCTGAACGCCTACTTTGCCTATACCGTCGTCCTCACGATGGGCTACAGCTGGCAGCTGGCTCTGATGGCCGTCTTTGTCGAGGGCATCATCTTCATCGTGCTGAGCCTGACCAGCGTCCGTGAGGGCATCTTCAACGCCATCCCCATGACCCTCAAGAGCGCAGTCAGCGTGGGCATCGGCCTCTTCGTTGCCTTTGTCGGCCTGCAGAACGCAAAGCTCATCGTCAACAGCGACTCCACCCTCGTCACCTACCAGCACTTCAAGGGCGAGACCTTCTCCTCTGTGGGCGTGGGCGCCATCCTCGCACTGCTGGGCGTGGCCATCACCGCCATCCTGCTGGTGAAGAAGGTCAAGGGAGGCATCCTCTACGGCATCCTCATCACCTGGGTGCTGGGCATCGTCTGCGAGCTGACCGGCATCTATGTGCCGAACCCCGACGCCGGCATGTACACCGTCATCCCCACCAGCTTCGTCAGCTTCGACTTCTCCGCTCTGGGCAAGACCTTTGGTCAGGTGTTCAAGACCGATTTCTCCGGCGTGGGCATCCTGAACTTCTTCGCCGTCATGTTCTCCTTCCTCTTCGTTGACCTGTTCGACACCCTTGGCACCCTCATCGGTGTTGCTTCCAAGGCCGATATGCTGGACGAGGAGGGCAAGCTTCCCCACATCAAGGGTGCTCTGCTGGCCGACTCCATCGCCACCTGCGCCGGCGCTGTGCTGGGTACTTCCACCACCACCACCTTCGTCGAGAGCGCTTCCGGCGTTACCGAGGGCGGCCGCACCGGCCTGACCTCCATGACCACCGGTATCCTCTTCCTGCTGGCCGTGGTATTCAGCCCCCTGTTCCTGACCATTCCTTCCTTTGCAACGGCTCCGGCCCTCATCATCGTGGGCTTCTACATGATGGGTTCTGCCATCAAGATCGACTTCTCCGACCCCAGCGAGGGCATTCCCGCCTTCCTGACCATCCTGGCTATGCCCACTGCCTACAGCATCTCTGAGGGCATCGCCATCGGCGTCATCTCCTGGACCATCGTCAATGTGCTCACCGGCAAGGCCAAGGAGAAGAAGATCAGCCCCCTCATGTATGTGCTGACCGTTCTCTTCATCCTGAAGTACGTCCTGCTGTAAGCACCTGCTCTGAACCCGGGACCATCCCCAAAAACAAAACCAGAGCCTCCTGCCCTTGTGCGGAGGCTCTGGTTTTGTGTTGTCTGCTGCGGGGGGGCGGCTGCGGGGGCTTAGCCGCCGAACAGCCCGAAAAAGCTGGTGTGGGTGAAGCCCAGCACCAGAAACAGGACGATGAGGGCGAACAGCACCCCGATGATGATGTCCATCTGGTGGACCGTCAGCGGGAATTTATCGTAGAGCTTCTCTTTCGGGTTGACGAAATCGGGGTCATTGTTGTTGAGGAACGTTTTGCGGCCCTTCGGAGCCTCTGCACGGGCTGCTTCGAGCTTGGCCTGCTCCTGCTCCAGCTGAGCTTCACGAGCTGCCAGAGCGGCTTCCCGCCGGGCCAGCTCCGCCTCGCGGGCGGTTTGTTCTTTTTCGGTCATAGTGTTTCTCCTGTAGCCCTCTCAGTCAAAGCCTCCGGCTTTGCCAGCTCCCCCAAAGGGGGAGCCACTGGCGGGCCGGTCACCTCGTACTGGACGAGCAAGTTTTTCGTTTTTTGAAAATGTAGTGCTCCGCTGTCTGGATTCACAGCAGACTGACAAAATAGATTTGTCCAGAAGTATCTGCCCTCTGTGGCAAGGCCCTCCCTTTTGCGTCATATCAGACCTTCAGCGGTCAGCTCAAAGTTTCCCGGCTTGCCAATGGCTCTCCCTCTGGGAGAGCTGTCTGCGAAGCAGACTGAGAGGGCTGCTCTTATTATAACAAAGTGGGCCGCCCACTGCAACGAGTGGACGGCCCGATAGGCGCTCTCTTGGGGAAATTACTTCTTTGCGAGGTACTTGCGAATATCGATTGCAACAGCCACGATGATGACAAGGCCCTGCACGATGTAAGTGTAAGAAGAGTTGACGTTCATGAACTGCAGAGCGACCTTCATCAGCTCGAAGACCAGCACGCCGACGAGGACGCCGGGGACAGTGCCGACACCGCCGGTGGTGGAGACGCCGCCGATGGTAGAAGCTGCGATGGCGTCCAGCTCATAGCCCATTGCAGTGTTGACGGATGCGCCGCCGGACTTTGCAGCCAGCAGGCAGCCGGCCAGACCGAACATGCAGGAGGCCAGGATGTAGATGCGGATCTTGGTGGCGTAAACGTTGACGCCGGCCACCTCAGCAGCAGCCTCGTTGCCGCCGATGGCGTACATGTACTTGCCGTGACGGGTCTTGTTGTACAGGAACCAGAAGCAGCCAGCCACGATGAGGGCGATGATGATCAGCAAGGGGATACCGAGGATGGTATCAGAAGCCAGAGAGGTGAAGTTCTTGTTCAGGGAGCCGATGGGGGTACCGCCGGTGTAGACCAGGCAGATACCGTAGACCACCTGCTGCATACCCAGGGTAGCGATGAAGGGCTGGACCTTCAGGTAGCTGACCACGAGGCCGTTGCACAGACCCACGATGGCGCAGATAGCGACGACGAGGATGAAGACGACGGGGGTGGGCAGAGTGGGCATATTGGGGTAGAACTTGCCGGCAGCGCCCTCGGTCTGCGCAAAGATGCAGGCCAGGCAGGCAGCGAAACCAGCCAGACGGCCTGCGGACAGGTCGTTACCGGTGGTGATCAGACAGCCGGAAATGCCCAGAGCGATGATGTAGCGGATAGAGACGTTCTTGAACAGGTTGATGATATTGGCCAGTGCGAAGAAGTTGGGGTGGATGATGCCGACGATGAGGGACACGGCCAGCATCAGGACGATGATGGCGTTGTTGCCCAGCCACTTCTTTACAGACTTGCCCGTTACTTTCTTGGTAGCTTCCACGATAGACAGCCTCCTTGTTTACTGATTGGCCGCCGCCGCTTCGGGCGCGGTCTCGAACTGGGTCGCCAGAGCCATGATGTTCTCCTGCGTAGCATCCTTGCCGTCGATGAAGCCGGTGATGCGGCCATCGCACATGACCATGACACGGTTGGACATACCGATGATCTCGCTCATTTCGGAGGAGATCATGATGATGCTCTTGCCCTGCTTGGCCAGGTCGGCGATGATGCAGTAGATCTCATATTTTGCGCCGACGTCGATGCCTCGGGTGGGCTCGTCCAGAATGAGGACATCGGGGTTGTTGGCCAGCCAGCGGGCGATCAGCACCTTCTGCTGGTTGCCGCCGGAAAGGCTCTTGATCGCCGTTTTGGGGCTGGGGACCTTGATGGCCATCTTCTCTTTGTTGGTAGCCACCAGATCGAGGATCTTCTTGTCGTCCAGCATGATGGGACCCTTGCGCAGGGCGTCCAGAGAGGCGATGGAGATGTTATCGGCCACGCTCAGCACGCCCATGATGCCGGTGGCGCGGCGGTCCTCGGTCAGCAGAGCCACGCTGTGCTGGATGGCGTCGCGGGGCTGCTTGATGGCGACTTCCTGACCCTTGATCCACACCTTACCGGCGGTGTGAGCGCGCAGGCCGAAAACGCCTTCCATCAGCTCGGTGCGCTGTGCGCCCACCAGGCCGGCCACGCCCAGGATCTCGCCCTTCTTCAGCTCGAAGCTGCAGTGGCGGAAAGAGCGCGGATGGATGGAGGTGAAGTCTTCCACCTTCATCATGATCTCGTCGGAGGGGTGGTTCTCCAGCGGGGGATAGAGGTTGGACAGCTCACGGCCGACCATCTTGGCGATGATCTGCTCTTTGGTCATGTTGGCGACGTCCCACTTGCCGATATAATGGCCGTCACGCATGATGGTGACTTCGTCGGCGATGACCTTGATCTCGTCCATCTTATGGCTGATGTAGACCAGAGCGACGCCCTGCTCCTTCAGCTCGTTCATGATGCGGAACAGGGACTCGACTTCGTTCGCAGTCAGCGAGGAAGTCGGCTCATCCAGGATCAGCACCTTGCAGTTTGCGGAAACAGCCTTTGCAATTTCCACCATCTGCATCTGTGCGATGCTCAGTGTACCCAGCTTTGCGTGGGGGTTGATGTCCAGCTTGAGCTTTTTCAGCAGTTCATCGGTATCTTTATACATCTTGGCATGGTCCACCATGGTGATGGGACCAGCCTTCTTGGTGGGGTAGCGGCCCAGCCAGATGTTCTCGGCCACAGTACGGGCCGGGATAGGCTGCAGCTCCTGATGCACCATCGCGATACCGCGGTCCAGTGCATCCAGCGGGGTGGGGATGCTGACCTTTTCGCCTTCGTACTCGATTTCGCCCTCGTCCATCTTGTAAATGCCGAACATACATTTCATCAGGGTGGACTTACCGGCACCGTTCTCGCCCATCAGGGCCATGACCTTGCCGGGGCGGAGCTCCAACTGCGCGTGGTCCAGCGCTTTCACGCCGGGGAAGGTCTTTACCACGCCTTTCATTACCAGACGGTATTCTGACATTCCTCAGAACCTCCTTGTCTTTGGGTCTTGGAAAGTGCGTCTTTTGCCGGCGGGCTCTTAAAACAAGGCGCGTGCGCGGAGATATTTTCTCGCACGCACGCGCTTTTTAGCTTTTAATTAAGCCTTATTGGTTCACTGCGCACCTTGCAACGATAGGGTTTTGGCTGCTTACTTGATGTACTGTGCAGCGTTCTCCTTGGTGACCTTGACGTAGTCGACCCAATAGTACTGCTCGACCTTGCTGCCCTCGACGTACAGCTTGGTGGCAGCTGCGGCGGCGGTAGCCTGGCCCACGTCATCGTTCAGAACGGTGCCGGTCATGTTGCCATCGACGACATTCTGGACAGCCTCGCTCAGTGCGTCAACACCGACCAGATAGACGTCCTTGCCGACGGTACGGCCAGCCTGCTGCAGGGACTGCAGAGCGCCCAGTGCCATGGCGTCGTTGTTGCAGAAGACGACTTCGATCTTCTCGCCGTACTGTGCCAGAGCGTTTGCGACGTCCTGCTGTGCGGTGGTCTGGTCCCAGTTGTCCAGATACTCGTACAGACACTCGACTTCCTTGCCGGCGTCGGTCAGAGCCTTGATGGAGTACTCGGTGCGGTACTGAGCATCAATGTTCTCGGGGTCGCCCTTGCACATGATGTAGGTGATCTTGCCGTCGCCGTTGATGTCGCCCTGCGTCTCGGTCTCGAGGATCAGCTCGCCCTGATAAGTACCGGACTGACGTGCGTCGGCGCCGACATAGCAGCACTTGTCTGCGTAGGAGTCCAGAACGCTCTTGTCGGGCTCACGGTTGATGAAGACGATGGGAGTCTCAGAGGGCTTGATGGTATCAACGATGGTCTGAGCGGAAGTGGTCTGGACGGGGTTGATGACCAGGACGTCCACGCCCTGCTGCAGGAAGGTGTTGATCTGCTCGGTCTGGGTGTTCTGGTCGTTCTTGCCATCGACGATGGTGACGGCGTAGCCCATGTCCTTCAGGTACTCTTCCAGGTCGGTGCGGTACAGGGTCATGAAGTTATCAGCAAACTGATAGATGCAGACGCCGATGTTCGCAGAGCCGGAAGCAGCAGCTGCGGTAGAAGAAGCAGCGGTAGAAGCTGCAGTAGAGGAAGCAGCAGTCGAAGCGGAAGAGCCGCCGCAGGCAGTCAGAACACCGGCAGCACCCACAACAGCGGAAGCTTTCAGGAAGTCACGACGAGAAATCATTTTCATAATCTTGTTCTCCTTCATTAACGCTTATCACAGCATCTCGCAAAGCGCACTCGTTACACGTTTTGCGGTCTCTGTTTGTATTATAACCATCCGTCCGACCGTTCGCAATAGAACAAATAGACAAGATTATTTACCATATTTTGTGAGTGTTCCACAATACATTCTGTTGTATCCCAAAATCTTTTTGTTAAGCAGCACATTTCTTCATATTTGTGCAACCAGTGTCCAATTTTATTGTGTCTGTGCGTATTTTTATCAAACCGGTTACAAACTTTTCGAGCCGTTTCGCGCAGGGATGCAACAATTTTATCGGTCTGCTCCAAATTTCTATTTTCCCGGGAATCCCGGCAGGCTGTCATTCCATTTCGGAAATATTTCTCTATGCATTGACGGATTTCCCATAATTGTGGTAGTATATTACATGATTATAATTATCCGCTGCAGAAGGACTGCTGTTTCTCACCCTCCTTCCACACCATACCTCGTTATAATAGGAGCGACATCATGTCCGAACTTACCGAGCAAAATTTGACACGCCAGCAGGCCGAACAGGAGATGGCCTGTCTGCGCAGGATATATGCTTCCGTCCGTCTTCTCGACCCGAAGATGCTGGCGGAAGAACCCTGCTGCCCGCCCTGGAAGAATGTCCATCCCTGCACCAGCTGCGTGGGGCGCGAGGCAATGGCAGGCAAATGCCAGTGCTCCAAGCTGGAAACGCTTGACCGCTCCCTCTGTCAGGTCACGGCCCGCTATGTCGAGGTGGACGGCAAGCCCTATGTGATGGAGATGATCCTGCCGCTGGACGCCAGCGCCCGCAGCTCCCTCCACTCCAACGAGCTCATCTACCGGGACGCCCTCACCGGTGCCTACAACCGCCGTTTCTATGAAGAGGAATTAAAGCACAAGTACCTCAACGCCGGCGTCGCCATGATAGACCTCGACGACTTCAAGCTCTGCAACGATACCTACGGCCACTCAGCCGGCGACGCAGCGCTCCGGCTCATCACATCCATCATCCACCGCTGCATCCGCTCCACCGATATGCTGGTGCGGTACGGCGGCGACGAGCTGCTGCTCATCCTGCCCGACATCTCGGCTGAGGCTTTCGTGCGCAAGCTCAAGGACATCAACAAGCGCCTCTTCGCAGCCCATCTGCCCGAGTTCGAGAAGATGCACGTCTCGGCCAGCATCGGCGGCGTGATGGCCGCCGGCATCCCCATCAGCGATGCCCTGCCCATCGCCGACAAGCGGATGTACCTCGCAAAGCGCCGCAAGAACACTGTCGTCACCGAGGACATCGCCCCCGATGTCGTCCGCTCTGAAAATGACCACCGTCCGATGGTGCTCATCGTGGACGACTCCCCCATGAATCGTGACATCCTCTCGGAGATCCTCTGTGACGATTTCGAGATCCTGGAAGCCCCCGACGGCCCCAAGTGCCTCGAGCTTCTGAACGCCTGGGGCTCGGATATTTCCATCGTGCTGCTGGACATCGTGATGCCCGACATGGACGGCTTCGATGTCCTCTCCCGGATGTCCGCCCAGGGCTGGCTCGAGGACATCCCCGTCGTGATGATCTCCAGCGAGGATTCCTCCCAGATCGTCCGCCGCGCCTACGAGCTGGGTGCCTCGGACTACATCAGCCGCCCCTTCGATGCCCGCATCGTCCACCGCCGCGTCTCCAATGTCGCCCGGCTCTACGCCCGTCAGCGCCGTCTCAGTGCGCTGGTGTCCCAGCAGTTCTATGACCGGGAGAAGAACGACCAGATGATGATCGGCATCCTCGGCCAGGTCACGGAGATTCACAACAGCGAGAGCATCCACCACATCTCCCGGGTGCAGCGCATCACCAGCATCCTGCTGGAGCGTCTGTGCCAGAAGACCGACATCTACGGCCTGAGCGGAATGGACCGCTACCTCATCACGACGGCCTCTGCCCTCCACGACATCGGCAAAGTTGCTATCGACGACCGCATCCTCAACGCCCACGACCTGACGCCGGAACAAACCGCCATCCTCCACACCCACCCCATTCTGGGTGCGCAGATGCTGGAAAATCTGTCCCAGTATCAGGACGAGCCGCTGGTGAAATTTGCGATCCAAATCTGCCGCTGGCACCATGAGCGCTGGGACGGCAGCGGCTATCCCGATGGCCGGAAGGGCGATGACATCCCCATCGCGGCACAGGTGGTAGCGCTGGCGGATGCCTATGACGGTCTGGTCGGCAAGCGGGACAAGCACGAGGCCCTCTCGCAGGAGGAAGCGGTCGCTGAGCTGACCGCAGGAAAGCACGGTGCCTTCAATCCGCTGCTGCTGGAATGCCTGCGCGACGTAGAAAGCCGGCTCGCGGAGGAGGCTGAGGCCGATGCCCCCCCCCCCCCGAAAAAAGGGATTCTCTTTGACGAAACTGTTCTTGGATGAGGTATAAAAATGACGTTGGAACAAGTATATGCAGCCATTGGCGGCGATTACAAGGGCGTGATGGAGCGTCTGCCCAGCGCGGACTTCGTCCGCCGCTTCGCGCTGAAATTTCTACAGGACGACAGTTTCCCGAACCTGAAAAAGGCGCTGGAAGAGAAGGATGCCCCGACAGCATTCCGTGCCGCTCACACCCTGAAGGGCGTCTGCCAGAACCTCGGCTTCGATGCACTGTACGTCCCGTCCAGTGCTCTGACGGAAGCTCTCCGCGGCGGCAGCCTTGACGGTGCCGACGAGCTGTTCCCTCCGGTAGAGAAGGAATATCAGCGTGTGGTCGAGGCGCTGAAGGCATTAGAATAAACCTCTCAGTCTGCTCCGCAGACAGCTCCCCTACCGAGGGGAGCCTCTGGCGAAGAGGCAAGGCTTTCCGGAATGCCAAAGCCTCTCCTCGATAGGAGAGGTGTCACGCCGCAGGCGTGACGAAGAGGTTGTTCCTTAATTATGCAAAAAAAAAACACCCGCAGTGCATCAGCATTGCGGGTGTTTTTCGATTGGATGAATATCAGGAACTGTCTGTCATTATTTCCGGCTTGCCAGCAGAGCCTCGATCTTCTTGATGGGGTCGATGATGCTGGAAACGGACATATCATGGTTCAGGGCCACGACGAAGTATGCGGCATACTTGGAGACGTCAACATCGACGTACCAGTCACGGGTCAGCAGCTCAGGCATACGGTAGGTCAGGTTGGTGCCGGTGACATAGTCCAGAATGCCGTCGGCCACAGCCTTGTCGAACTTCTCGAGGCCGCTGGTAAAGAGCGGGAAGGTGGCGTTGGCGATGATGCGCTTTGCGCCGCGCTCTTTCAGGTTGGTGGCAACTTCCAGCATGCTCTCGCCGGAAGCGATGATGTCGTCAGCGACGAAGACGGTCTTGCCCTCGACGGAATCGCCCAGATACTCGTGAGCGACGATGGGGTTGCGGCCATTGACCACGCGGGTGTAATCGCGGCGCTTGTAAAACATACCCAGGTTGCAGCCCAGCACGCTGGAGAAGTACATGTTGCGGCTCATAGCGCCCTCATCGGGGCTGACCACGATGAACTTGTCCTTGTCGAAGCTGATCTCGGGGTTCTTCTTGAGCAGATTCTTCAGGACCTGATAGGTGGGCATCGCGTTGTCGAAGCTCATCAGAGGCACAGCGTTCATCAGGCGGGGATCATGTGCATCGAAGGTGATGATGTTCTTGACGCCCATGGCCTGCAGCTCCTGCAGAGCCACAGCGCAGTCCAGGCTCTCACGGGACACGCGGCGGTGCTGACGGCCGCCGTACAGGCTGGGCATGATGACAGACACACGGTGTGCCTTGCCGGCCACGGCCTGGATGAGGCGCTTCAGGTTGGCGAAGTGGTCATCCGGAGACAGGTGGTTCTCATAGTTGAACAGCTTGTAGGTCACGCTGTAGTTGCCGGGGTCAACAACGATGAAAATATCGTCGCCGCGCACCGACTCCTTGACCAGACCCTTGGCGTCGCCGCTCTGGAAGCGGGGGCAGGCGCTCTCGATGATAAAGCTATCGGTCTGGTAGCCGGCCTCGCTGGCCCAGCGCACCAGATGCTTGTCGATGAGGTTGGTCAGCTCCTCGGCACCCGGGCAGGCGATGAGGCGCAGGTCGGCGACCTGAGGCTGGTGGAAGCAATCCTTAGGGGTAATGACAGACATAATTACAGCTCCTTAAAGTTTCTTTTATCAGTTGATAAAATCAGACGTTGAAGTGCATATCCGCTATTTATTCTATCACATTTTCGGCGTTTCGACACTACAAACTTGCATCCAACCTGCATTTTCTGCGCCTTGCACATCTCTTTTTCGAAAAAGAGCCGGAGACTATGTGTTTTTTACAAAAACCATACGTTCTCCGACTCATAAGTCATTCTTTTAAGTTTTTGCTCTTACAGGGCGGCGACAGCAGCTTTCAGCTCTTCGACGCGGTCGGTGTTCTCCCACTTCACGCCCAGGTCCTCGCGGCCCATGTGGCCGTAAGCGGCCAGCTTGCGGTAGATGGGCTTGCGCAGGTCGAGGTCGCGGATGATGGCGGCGGGGGTCAGGTCGAAGACCTTCTCCACAGCCTGCTCGATCTTCTCGTCGGCCACAACGCCGGTGCCGAAGGTGTCCACCATGATGGAGACGGGCTTTGCCACGCCGATGGCGTAAGCCACCTGCACCTCGCACTGCTTGGCCAGACCAGCGGCCACGATGTTTTTAGCCACCCAGCGGGTCGCATAAGCGGCGCTGCGGTCCACCTTGCTGGGGTCCTTGCCGGAGAAAGCACCGCCGCCGTGGCGTGCGTAGCCGCCGTAGGTATCGACGATGATCTTACGGCCGGTCAGGCCGGTATCGCCCTGAGGGCCGCCCACGACGAAGCGGCCGGTGGGGTTGATATAATACTTGGTGTTCTCGTCCAGCAGCTCGGCGGGGATGGTGGCCTTGATGACCTTCTCCATCACGTCGGCGCGCAGCTGCTCCATGCTGACGGCCTCGCTGTGCTGGCTGGAAATGACCACAGCGTCCACGCGGACGGGCTTGCCGTCCACGTACTCGACAGTGACCTGGCTCTTGCCGTCCGGACGCAGATAGTCCATCTCGCCGCTCTTGCGGACCTCGGTCAGCTTCTTGGCCAGCTTGTGGGCCAGGCTGATGGGCATGGGCATCAGCTCAGGGGTCTCGTCGCAGGCATAACCGAACATCATGCCCTGATCGCCGGCGCCGCCGACCTCATCGTTGGTGCCGAGGGCGATGTCGGGGCTTTGGCCGTCGATGTTGGAGATGACGGCGCAGGTGTCGGCATCGAATCCGAACTTTGCGCGGGTATAGCCGATGTCAGCCACGACCTCGCGGACGGTCTTCTGGAAATCGACGTAGCAGTTGGTGGTGATCTCGCCCATGATGTGGACGAGGCCGGTGGATGCGCAGGTCTCGCAGGCCACGCGGGCGTCGGGGTCGTGGGTCAGGATCTCGTCGAGGATGGCGTCAGAGATCTGGTCGCAGATCTTATCGGGATGGCCCTCGGTGACGGATTCAGAAGTAAACAGACGGTGCTTTGCCATTTTTGTACCTCCTTGGCGTTGGGGTGTGTGTATCAATATTGACAGCTTCCTACTCGTTCATCAAGTTTATGCAATGAAAAACGCTCAGAACCGAAGCTCTGAGCGTTGCACTCTTATCTTTCGGTTTCCCGCAGGATTTGGCACCTTATGCTCACACACAGGTTGTCGGGCTTCACAGGGCCTGTCCCCTCAGCCGCTCTTGATAAGTCGGTATTCAGTTTGTCTGGGTAATATCTTATCATTGCTTCGTCGAAATGTCAAGAAGAGTCGCACTCTTTTTTGACATTTCGCGCAGATCGATAAGACTCAATAACCCTTTGCCTGCTCGCCGTTCAGGATCTTGACGGCGCGGGAGGTGCCCAGACGGTCTGCACCGAGGGCGAGGAACTTCTCCATATCGTCCACGGTGGAGATGCCGCCGGCGGCCTTGACCTTGCAGCGGCCGGCCACGCCCTTGACCATCAGCTCCACGTCGTGGAAGTTTGCGCCGGCGGTGGAGAAGCCGGTGCTGGTCTTGATGTAGTCAGCGCCTGCCTCGCAGACGATGTCGCACATCTTGCGCTTCTCGTCGTCGGTCAGCAGGCAGGTCTCGATGATGACCTTCAGGACCTTATCGCCCACAGCCTGCTTGACGGCGCGGATGTCCTCGCGGACGGCGTCGTACTCGCCGTTCTTCAGGCGGCCGATGTTGATGACCATATCCACCTCGGCAGCGCCGTTCTCGATGGCGGTCTTGGCCTCAAAAGCCTTGGAAGCGGTGTCCATTGCGCCCAGAGGGAAACCGACCACGCAGCAGACCGGGATGCGGCCCGCCATGTACTCGACGGCCTGCTTCACATAGCAGGTGTTGATGCAGACGGAAGCCGTGTGGTTGGCAATGGCCTCGTCGCACAGGGTCTGGATCTGGGGCCAGGTAGCCTCAGGCTTGAGCAGGGTGTGATCGACGTGGGACAGGATCTCTTCACGATTCATACTTTTTTCCTCCTGAATCGAAGTTGTTTTGAAAACAGCTTCTTAGTTCTTGGTGGCACGGCGTACCTTCGCCATGCCGACAGCGCTCAGGGCAATGGCCGTTGCAGACACCGTTGCGCCGATGATGCCCAGCACCAGACCGGAGACCAGAAATGCAAAACCTTTCAGACCACGTTTCATAATACCGTACCTCCTGAAATTGTTGTAATAGCAACCTCTCCGTCACGCCTGACGGCGTGCCACCTCCCCTAACGAGGGGAGGCCTTGGCATTTCGTAAAGCTTTATCTCTTCGCCAGAGGCTCCCCTCGGTAGGGGAGCTGTCGAGCGTAAGCGAGACTGAGAGGTTATTTCTTCTTAAAAACGATGAGCTTGCTGAACACATAATTCAGCACGACCACCACCACGTTGGAGAACACCTTCACCGCCATGCCCCACAGGGCCTGGGCATCGTAGAAGCTGGTGACAAAGATGGCCGTCGGGCCGTCGGCACCGCCGATGATGGCGATGGCGGCAGAGCCGTCGGAGATGGAGGGAGCGGGCGCTGCGCCGCCGGTAGCCATGTGCAGCACCGTATCCGGGCCAAACCAGCCAGCCAACAGGCTCAGCGCACCGTTCATAAAGCTCTCCACCAGAGCCGCCCCCTGGGCGGCCAGCAGGTTTCCGAAGATCATCATGATGGCGGCATCCAATACCAGTGTACCCAGACGGCAGGTGACGAATGCACCAAATTCTTTCAGCGCTTCTCTGCCCTGCGTCCGGCTGGCAAAGACGAACGCCCGGTTGGTGACGTAGGCGAACAAAATGCAGATGACATTGTCCAGCACATTGCCCCAGCTGTTGGCGGCTTCGTAGCCGAACAGGCGGCTGAACAGCGCATACAGTACGATGTTCAGCAATGTGGTCAGCACACCGAAAACGAGATAAGCCAGCACCTCGCGGTGCTTTATAAACCAGTTTTTCATAATTGTACAAAAACAGCCCCGCCGCCGTTTTCCCGGCAACGGGGCTGTAGTTCGCATTGTGTCTGATGAGACTATGCTGCAGGCTGATTACTCAGCGTCGTCGTTCAGCAGAGCCTTCATGGACAGGCTGATGCGCTTCTTGTCGAAGTCAACATCCAGCAGCTTCACATCGACCATATCGCCGACCTTCAGTGCGTCGGAGACCTTCTCAACGCGGTCATTGCTGATCTCGCTGATGTGGACCAGACCGTCAACACCCGGCAGGATGCGGACGAATGCACCGAACTTGGTCAGGGACACGACCGGAGCATGGAAGGTGCTGCCGATGGGGTAGTTGTTCTTCAGCTGCTCCCAGGGGTTGTCCTCAGCCTTCTTGTAGCCCAGAGAGACCTTGTGGTTCTCGGTGTCGATGTCCTTCACATACACCTCGATGGTGTCGCCAACGGAGACGACCTCAGAGGGATGCTTGATGCGGTTCCAGCTCAGCTCGCTGATGTGGCACAGGCCGTCCACACCGCCGATGTCAACGAATGCACCGTAAGAGGTCAGGCTCTTGACGACGCCGGTGTAGGTCTTGCCGACCTCGACGTTTGCCCAGAACTCCTCACGCTTAGCCTTGTTCTGCTCAGCGGTGACCTTGTTGATGCTGCCGACGATCTTGCGGCCGGAGCACTCGGTGACGACCAGCTGAACGTGCTGGCCGACCAGAGCAGTGTAGTCCTCGTCGCGGCGCATAGTGGCCTGAGAACGGGGGACGAACACCTTGACGCCCTTGACGTTGACGACAACGCCGCCCTTGTTGAACTCGGTGACGTCGCCCTCGACGACCTCGCCGGACTCAGCTGCCTTGGCGATCTCTTCCATGCCCTTGCGAGATGCGAGCTTCTTGCGGGAGAGCTGGATGACGCCATCCTGATCCATAACCTTCTCGACGATGAGGTCCAGCTCATCGCCAACTTTCACCAGGTCCTCGACCTTGGCGGAGGAATCATCGGTCAGCTCGCTCAGCTTGACAAAGCCGGTCTGCTTAGCTCCGATATCCACCTGGATCTCGTTGGCAGAGATGCTGGTCACGATTCCTTTCACAATACTGCCTGCATGAACACGCTTTTCCTCGGATGCGTTCAGCATCTCCTCAAAGCTCATGCTGTCATTGATTTCTGCGCTCATACTGTTAAGTACCTCCTCAATAATAGACGATGGCGTTGAAGCCCCGGCTGTGACGCCCGCCGTCTTTACATCTGCAAACCATTCCGGCCGAAGTTCGCTCGCTGTCTCGACCGTTACGGCTCGCGTATGCTTTGCGGCGACCTGTACCAGCTTTTGGGTATTGGAAGAATGATGACCGCCAATGACAACAATGATGTCGCATTGTTGGCTGAGGTCTTCCGCTTCCTGTTGCCTCGCCCACGTCGCATTACATATTGTATCAAAAATTCGGGCGTTTGTATAGGCTTTTTTGAGAAACTCCGAACTTTCTTGCCATTTTGTTACCTGAAATGTGGTCTGTGCAACTGCAAAAATGGGCTTTTGGGGGTCAGAAGGCCCTTTCCACGCCTTCAACTGGGCCAAATCGCTGAAAACGAATACCTCTCCCCGGGTATGTCCGACGATGCCCTGCACCTCCGGATGGGACACGTCACCGGCCACCACGAGTGTCGCACCGGCGGCTTCGGCCTCGGAAGCGACTTTCTGGATCTTCTTCACGAAAGGGCAGGTGGCGTCGTGATAGGTACAGCCCCGGGCGTCCAGCTCATCGTAAATGCTGCGTGGGACGCCGTGGCTGCGGATGACCACCTCGTAGCCCGCGGGGACATCAGCGGGGGTGTCTGCTACCAGTGCGCCCCGGCGCTCGAGGTCTTCTACGGTCTGGGGGTTGTGGATGAGGGGGCCGAGGGTGGCCACCTTGCGGCCCTCATCCAGCAGACCGTAGGTCAGCTTGACCGCGCGGTCCACGCCGAAGCAGAAACCCGCAGTCTTTGCAAGTCTGATTTCCATTGTACTCTCCTAGATTCAACCTCTCCGTCATCGCTTGCGATGACGGAGAGGGCAAGCCGCCTTACAATTTACTCCACGCATCCAGAACGGCCTGTTTATTCTCCCGCAGCTTCTTTATGTCGCGGCGGCCTTCCATCGCAAACTGTGCAGCGGGCATGGGCTCGCCGAAGATGACACGCACCTTGCAGAACAGCTTCATCTTGCCATCGGGGGTGTCGTAGTAGATGCGGCAAGGCACGACGTCCACATTTGCTGCCGCCGCGATGACGAAGAGGCCGCTCTTGAGGGGAAGGAACTTATTCTCCTGCTCCCGCGTCCCCTCCGGAAAGAGCAGCAGCGTACCGCCCTCCTGACACTTTTTCACGGTGTCTTCGATGACACTGACCTCTTCCTTTGTACCACGGACACAGACTGCACCGGCGCACCGGAAGAACCACGACAGAAATGCGTTTATCTCGAACAGCTCTTTCTTGGCAAACACTGTCATCCGCTGGCCCCAGAACCGGGCGATGACGACAAACACCGGGTCGATGGCGGAGATGTGGTTGGGGGCAATGATGCAGCCCTTCGTGCCGATTTTTTTCAAGTTTTCCCTGCCCTCACACCGGACGCGGAAGCCGATGTGGAACACCAGCCATGCCAGCGGGACCAGAATATAATATAGTATCATCTGACCTTCTCCGTGATCATTTTCTTCATGGCCTCAAAGCTCTGCTCAAAATTCAGCTCCGAAGTGTCCAGCAGCACGGCATCGTCTGCCTGCTTGAGGGGGGCTGCGGCACGGTGGGTGTCCTGATAGTCGCGCTGCTTGACGTCGGCCAGCACCTCTTCGTAGGGGGTGTCGATGCCCTTCTGCTGGTACTCCTTCCAGCGGCGGGTGGCGCGGGCCTCCGGGCTGGCGGTGAGGAAGATCTTCACCGTCGCATTGGGCAGCACCACGGTGCCGATGTCGCGGCCATCCATCAGGATGTTCTGCGTCCTGGCCATGTCCCGCTGCATCTCCAGCAGGAAGGCGCGCACCGCCGGATTTGCACCCACGGCAGAAGCCGCCATCCCCACCTCTTCGGTGCGGATGGCCGTGCTGACGTCCTCGCCATTCAGATAGATATGCTGTTCGCCCTCGATAAAAGCAAACTCGAGGGTGATATTGGGCAGCAGCGCATCGACTGCCTCGTTGTCCTTCGGGTCTTTGCCTGCGCGGAGGGCGTAAAGGCCGATGGTGCGGAACATCGCACCGGTGTCCACATAAATGTAGCCGAAGTCCGCAGCCAGACGCCGCGCCAGCGTAGATTTGCCTGCGCCCGCAGGCCCGTCGATTGCAACAGAAATCATTTTTATATCTCCTTCTCTATGAATCTGAAATTTCCAGCCGCTTAAACCTCTCCGTCACGGCTGACGCCGTTCCACCGCTGGCGGCAGTCGTTGTTGTTGCCCTAACGAGGGGGCCGTCTGCGAAGCAGACTGAGAGGTCATTCCAGATGATTCGCAAAACTCTGTGCCGTGCAGAATGCGATCTGCAGGTTATAGCCGCCGGTATAGGCGTCCACATCCAGCACCTCGCCTGCAAAGTAGAGGCCGAGGGCCTTTTTGCTCTGCATGGTCTTGGGGTCCACCTCCCGCACCGACACGCCGCCTGACGTGATGACTGCGTGGGCCAAGTCGCCCCGGGCGTCGATGGACACCCGCCAGTGCTTCATCAGCTGTACCAGTTCCCGCTTCTGCTCCCGGGTGATCTGGTTTGCCCTGGTGGCCGGGTCGATGCCCCAGCGGGCCACCATGACCGGCTGCATACTGGACGGCAGCAGCTTCACCAGTGCGCCCTGCGCCGCGTGGTTCGCCAGAAGGGCAAAGTCCCGGGTGATGCGGTCATAAAGCTGTTCCTCGCTGAGGGCAGGCTTCAAATCAATAAACGCTTCGTACTTGTGCTTTTTCATGTCGCCCAGATGGCTCGACGCGCTGAGGGTCAGCGGCCCGCTGATGCCGAAGTGGGTGAACAGCATCTCGCCCTGCTCCTCGAAGATGGCTTTGCCGTCCTCGTGGAGGGTGAGGGTCACGTTCTTGAGGGCGAGGCCCATCATCTTTTTGCAGTCGGCATCGTGGCTCACGAGGCTGACGAGGCTGGGGACAGGCTCCACGAGGGTGTGGCCCGCCTGCTGGGCCAGCTTGTAGCCGTCGCCGGTGGAGCCGGTGGTGGGGTAGCTCAGACCGCCCGTTGCCACCAGAACGGCGTCCGCCTTGTACTCCCGGCCCGAAGTTCCCCGCACTCCTACGCAGCGATAGGCCGGGCCGGGCTTTTTCTTTTTCGGGTGGCGCGGATTTTCCGGCGCAGCAGGCGCTTCTTCCGGCTGGGCCAGCGGCTCCAGCAGCAGCTTTTTTGCCCCGTCGTGGAGGATGTCCGCTCCGTCTGCGTACCGCAGAAGAGCCTGCCGAATCTCTTCGGCCTTATCTGACACCGGGAACACCCGGCGTCCGCGCTCCACTTTCAGCTCCACACCGAGAGACTCAAACAGCTCCATCGTCTTGGCCGGTGGGAAAGCCCCCAGCGACGAGAACAGAAAGCGGGGGTTCGTCCGCACATGGTGCAGAAATTCCTCTGCGGTGCAGTCGTTGGTCACATTGCAGCGGCCCTTGCCGGTGACGAGAATTTTCTGAGCCGGCTTTTCCATATGTTCCAGCACCGTCACCTCATGCCCCTGCCGCAGGGCCGCGCCCGCCGCCATCAGGCCGGCAGCACCGCCGCCTACCACTAAGACCTTCATGTTTCGTTTCCTCCGCTTTTTCTTCTGTCTTCACACTTATTCTAGTTTATCATACCAGAATCGACCGCCAAAAGCAATGTGAAAAAAGCAGGTACAGCGTTCTGCTGCACCTGCCCGGAAAATTTTGCTTATTTCATGGCCTTGATGGGGTCGAGATACTTTTCGCCCTCCATGACCTCCAAGTGGATGTGGCTCTCCTCGGCACACTCACAGCTCACGCTGCCCACCTTGCCGATGGTCTGCCCGGCCGAGACGGTGTCGCCCTTTTTCACCTTGGCGTCCGTCGTGCCGCAGACCCGCCAGACCCTGCCGGAAGCGTCTTCAATGGCGACCACAGGCCCCCACTTGTCGTCCGTGCCGGTCTCCACCACCTTGCCTGCCGCCGGGGCGGTCACTTCCGCGCCCCTGCTGGCGGCGTAGTCCACACCGTTGTGGGTGCGCCAGTCGCCCAGCGTCTTGCTGTAGACCAGCTCATCGCCGCTGTAGCTGTTTAAGACGCGCCCCGAGACAGGCTGCGTGGAGGCAGGCGCAGCCGAACTGCTGGCAGGCAAGGACTCGGTTTGCAGCGCGGAGGGTTCGCGCACCGAACCAGAGCCAGACTGCGCACCAGAAGAGGACGCAGCCCCACCGGACGAGCTGTCGGCTTTTGGCACATTGGCCACACTGTTTGCTGCGGGTGCGTTCTGCTGCTGCCATTCGGCTTCCTCCTCTCCGGCAACGCCGGGCGATGTGTTGATGCCCTCGTCGATGCCGGGGGCGGTACTGGACGGGCTGCGCACCGCGTCCAGATTCTGTTTGAGCTCATTGCGCACTGTGCGCACAGCCCACACCCCGGCCGCTGCCGCCGCCAGCAGGCAGGCGGTGAGCACCAGCGCAAAGGCTTTGTCCCGCAAAAACTTTCTGAATTGCTCCATCGTTCGTTACTCCAATCCATTTTGTGTACGGAATCGTTTCTTTGGTGGTAGTTTGGAGCGGCAGAGCGGGGTTTATTCATCCTTTATTCGAAAGGACACAAAAAGGCCCCGGATGACCGGGGCCTTACCTGTTGCATTGTTCTTTTTATGCAGCGCAGTCCGGGAAATTCACCACCGTGATTTCCGCCACCGCCTTTTCCACAGTCTGCAAAATATGCTCTATCTTTTCTATTGTATCCGCTGACAGAACAACTTCTCCGCACTGCTTACACTTCATACAGGGGACATTTTTGATGACAACAACACAGTTTTTGAGCTGTACGGTGTGGATAGTCGTGCCGGGCTTCATCTCGCCCTTGCAGAAAAAGCAAGTCATGTTCATCAGTTATTGCGGCTGCGGCTGTTCATGCCCAGCAGGCGGACGACGTACAGGAAGATGTTGATGAAGTCCAGATACAGGGTCAGTGCGCCGTAGATGGAAGCCTTCTCGGCCAGCTCGGCGTCGCCTGCATAGTAGGCGTAGATCTGGCGGAGCTTCTGGGTATCGTAGGCGGTGAGCAGCATGAACACCACCAGGCCGATGCCGCAGTAGAGCACCGAGGCGCCGAAGCCAAAGCCGAAGAGCGCACCCACGAGGCTGGTGACGATCATGGCCACCAGAGCCATCATGAGGCGGGGACCCCAGCCGGTGAGGTCCTTATGGGTGGTGGTGCCGTACACAGCCATGAGGCCGAAGTAGACCGCCGTGGCGAGGAAGGCCATGACCAGCGTACCTACCGAGAACATCAGGAAGTAGTAGCTCAGGACCATGCCGTTCAGGATGGCGTATCCGAAGAACGCGGCTCTTGCACCGTCGATGGACATCTTCTGCACCCGGGCGCTGAGCATGAACACCAGTGCCAGCTCACCGATGGTAAGCAGGAAGTAAAGCGAATTGACCAGATAGATAAGGGACGTGGTCGCCGTGATATAGGCCATTGCGAAGGTGACGAGCAGGCCGCCGGCCATCCAGCGGTAGGTGCGGGTCATATAGTCCGATGCGCTCATCGAAGGCTCCGCATAGCCGCGGTCATAGTTGTTGTAATCCATAAGGAATCCTCCATTCAAAATCAGGGCATCGACCTCGGCCTTGCCCCGGTCTACGAAATATAGTATACTGCATAGAAATGAACGATTCATGAAAAAGGCTGTGATATTTGATGTCCCTCGGACTTTATCTGCATATTCCTTACTGTTTTTCCAAATGCCGGTACTGTGATTTCTACTCCGCCCCCGGCCAGCGCGGCGTCCCCCGGGCCTATGTGGACGCCCTTTTGCGGGAACTCTCCCGGTTTGCGCCGGACGCGCCCCTGCGGCCGGACACCCTTTATTTCGGCGGTGGAACGCCCAGTCTGCTGGACCCGGCAGACGCCGCCCGGCTCATCGCCGCCGCACAGCCCCTGCCCGGGGCCGAGATCACGCTGGAAGCCAACCCTGAGACCGTGACCGAAGACTCTCTCCGGGCATTCCGGGAGGCGGGCGTCAACCGCATCTCCTTCGGCGTCCAGTCGGCCCGGGACAGCCAGCTCCAGATGCTGGGCCGCCCCCACACGGCAAAGCAGGCGCGGGCCGCTTTCGCTGCCGCACGCCGTGCCGGGTTCGAGAACATCAGCGGCGACATCATGCTGGCCCTGCCCCATTATACGCAGGCCGAGTTCGACGAGACGCTGGAGCTTATCGAGGATGGCGGCGCGGTTCACATTTCCGCCTACCTCTTGAAGATCGAGCCCGACTCCGCCTTTGGCCGGACGCCGCCCGAGGGTCTGCCCACCTCCGACGAGGCGGCGGACTTCTACCTCTATGCCGTCGAGCAGCTGGAACATCATGGCTACCGGCAATATGAGATCTCCAACTTCGCCCGCCCGGGCTATGAGGGAAAGCATAACCTCATCTACTGGGACTGCGGCGACTATCTGGGCATCGGCCCCGCCGCCCACTCCTGCATGGGCGGCAAACGGTTCTACTACCCCGCCGACACCGAAGCCTTTCTGCGGGACGAGGCCGCGCCCGTCATGGACGGCGGCTGCGGTGCGGAGGATTATCTCATCCTGCAGTTGCGTCTGCGCAAAGGTCTGAGCCTCGACGAATACAAAAAACGCTATGGCAGGGAGCTTTCCACCGCACAGCTGGCCTTTGTGAAAAACTGCGTGAAGAGCGGCTACGCCAGCTTTGACGGCCACACCCTCGCCCTCACGCCCGCCGGGCTCATCGTACAGAACAGCATCCTTGCCGAGCTGCTGTGAGCCTCAGTGAACAGCAAAGCTCATCGCCGCCAGCACAAAAACACCGATGATGCTGGCAATGCGGCTCACCCTCTGCATCGCGTAATACCATTCGGTGGGCTCACCGCCGTACACTTCCAGCCCGTGACGGAGGTTCCAGAACAGCAGCGGGAACCGGACATCCAGCACAAGGAGCACCACCAGCGCCCCGATCGGCAGCAGGAACGCCACGCTGCCCCGGGTCTCCCGCCGCCCGCCGACGGCCACATGATAGAGCCAGTTACAGCCGGGCCAGAGGTCGGATCTCCGGTATTCGCCGTTGCCGATGACGTTCACCTCGTCGGCAAGGCCCCCATCGTCTTCCCGCCACAGGATGGCGTCGCCGGGGTCGCCCAGCGCGGTCCCGGTAAAAATGACCACTCCGTCCTGCTCGATTTTTACGCCCGGGTCGCTCATGCCCTCGGCTTTCGATTCGAGCCGATAGTGCCGCGTCTCTCCGTCCAACGTGAACTCCACCTCCGCACCGTTTCCTGTCTGGGCGATCTGCATGGTGTAGGCGGCATACGCATCCCTGCCCGAAAAACTGCCGTCGGCCTGCCGGTACAAAAAGGCATCCCGCAGCCAGACGCCCGGGCGGAGGGCGGCCCAGAGATAGAGCACAGCGAGAAGCAGCGCGGTAAGAATGCAGAGCAGGCAGCTCGTCTTTTTCTCCATGGTCAGGCTCCTTTCGTTTCAGCCCAGTTCGATTACTTTCCACCCCAGCTCCCGGATGGCTTCTTTATCATGGGTCGCCAGCAGGGTGGGCTTTGTGCCGCAGCGTGCCTTGAGCATGGCTGCGGCTTTTTTCATGGCGGCGGGGTCCATGCCGGTGAAGGGCTCATCTAACAGAAGGGTGTCGCTCTCGGTCCAGAGCGCGCGCAGCAAGGCGGTGCGGCGCTTCTGTCCGCCGGAGAGCTTCCGGGCAGGCAGAGCAAGGGCCTCGTCATCCAGTCCTAATTGTATAAGGTCATCTCGTATCTGCTCTTTGTATTGTGTTTTGACCTTGTACTGTTCTGCGGTCAGCACCAGCGCCACATTCTCTTCGGCGGTCAGCTGGGGGCAGAGCCTGTCTTCCTGAAAGACCGCGCCCACACGCCCCACGCCCTCCACGCTGCCGGAGGTGGGCGCTTCCAGCCCCATCAGGATACGGAGCAGGGTCGTCTTGCCCCAGCCGCTTGGTGCCCAGAGCACCGCCGGGCCGTCCACGGTAAGCGAAAGGTTTTCGAAGAGAATTTTCTCTCCGAATCGTTTAGACAGGCTCTTTATTTCCAGTTTGTTGTTGGTTTCACTCATTTTTCAGCTCCCTCTTCGCCCAGAACTGCCGCTACCGCTTTATCCAGCAGCGCGAGGAACAGCTTTTCGAATACGGCGCTCAGCAGGATGATGACGAAGGTCCAGGCAAACAGCTCCCCGGTGGAAAGGGTAATTTTTGCCCGGTAGAGGGCGTCGCCGATGCTGCCGTCCGGCAGGCCGATGACCTCTGCTGCTACGCCGCTCTTCCAGCAGATGCCCAGCGCCACGCTGCATCCCTGCCGGAACGCGGGCAGCACCGCCGGGAGCCAGACCGCCCGCAGACGCCGCCCCAGAGGCAGACGGAACACCTGTGCCATTTCGAGAAGCTGGCGGTCCGCACTCCCGATGCCGGTGCGCACTGCGCTGTAGAAGACGGGCAGCACCATCAGAAAGCTGATAAGGACGGACAGCGACGAGCCGCTGACCCACACCAGCGCCAGAATGATGAAGCTCGCCACCGGAGTGGCCTTGACCAGCTGCATCACGGGGGCGAGAAGGGCGTCCATCCACTCCCACTTTTCGGCGGCCACCGCCAGCACCGCGCTGGACAGAACGCCCAGCCCGAAGCCCAGCAGGATGCGCCCGGCGCTGAAGCCGATGCGCTGCCAGAACTCGGCCTGCGGCAGCAGCTCCACCAGCGTACCGATGGCCTGCACCGGTGAGACAAGAAAGACTTCCTGCCCGATGGCCGCAGCTGCCGCCTGCCAGACGCCCAGCCAGAACACCGACGCCGCTAAGATTTGAATGCGGCGTTTTTTTGTTTTATCCATGTATTTCTTTGCTCCTGTTCGTTTTCTCGCTTTCAGAATATCACATCATGTATGAGAATACAATCCTTCATCTTTTCTTCTCTTGACATGAGGGTCATAAAACACTACACTGGAATAAAGCAATCCTGATTCTACGTGCCTCCGCGCACAGCTGGGAGAGATGACCATGCACGATTCCGCTCAGGCCCTCCGGGGCAAAAAGCTCCTTCTGGTGGGGTTCACCCTGTTCTCGATGTTCTTCGGGGCAGGCAACCTCATCTTCCCGCCCTTCCTCGGCGCACAGGCCGGGACGGCGCTCTGGCCCGCTTTTGTGGGCTTTGCCGTCAGCGCCATCGGCCTGCCCATCGCGGGCGTGGCAGCGGTGGCCCGGGCGGGCGGTCTGCCTGCGCTGGCCGGGCGGGTCCATCCCCGCTTCGCACAGGTGTTCGCTGTGCTGGTCTATCTGTCCATCGGTCCCTGTCTCGCGATCCCCCGCACGGCCAGCACCTCGTTTGAGATGCTGACGCCGCTGGTGGGGCGGAGCACACCGGGACAGTTCATCTACTCCCTCGTGTTCTTTGCTGCGGCGTACTTCGTGGCCCTCAAGCCCGAAAAGCTGACCCAGCGGCTGGGCCGCATCCTCTGCCCTGCCCTGCTGGTGCTCATCGCGGTGCTGTTCGCGGGCTGCATCCTCCGCCCGGCCGCGCCCGGCTACGGCACGCCTGCCGAGGCTTACGCCGCCCTCCCCGCCGCACAGGGCGTGCTGGACGGCTATCAGACCATGGACGCGCTGGCAGCGCTCAACTTCGGCGCGGTCATCGCGCTGAACCTTCAGGCGGTGGGCATCACGGAGGAGTCCGCCGTCCGGCGCGGCACCATCCGGGCCGGGCTCATCGCAGGCGGGATGCTGCTGGTGGTCTACGCCATGCTGACCCACATCGGCGGCATCTCGGGGGCTGCCTTCCCCGGCAGCGACACCGGGGCCGCCGTCCTGACGGCACTGGCCGACGGCCTGTTTGGTCGGGTGGGACAGGTGCTTCTGGCCGCCATCTTCGTCATCGCCTGCTTCAACACCTGTGTCGGCCTCATCGCCAGCGTAGGCGAATACTTCCACGAGCTTCTGCCCCGGCTGCCCTACCCCGCCATTGCAGCCTTCTTCGCGCTGATGAGCATGCTGCTGGCGAACATCGGCCTTGCGGGCATCCTGAGCCTTTCCGTCCCGGTGCTGAACGCCATCTACCCCATCGCCATCATCCTCATCGTGGTGGAGTTCCTGCCCGGACGGTTCCAGCGGACATCGGTCTGGCGGCTGGGCATCCTCTTCACGGCCATCCAGAGCATCCCTGCCGCCCTGCCCTTCGGCCCCCTCTCCACCTTGATGAACGCTCTGCCCCTGAGCAGCCTCGGCTTTGGCTGGCTGCTGCCGGCCCTCATCGGCATCGGCGCGGGCCTTCTGATGTAAGAAAAACTGCCGCACGGCTGTGCGGCAGTTTTTCTTGTTTCAAAGCTTACTTTGCAGAGTTGCGGATCGCCGCCATGACCTTGCGCAGGACGGACGGCTCGGTGTAGTAGAAGTTATCGTCCGGCAGCTTGCCGCCCACGGCGGCGGGAGAGGCATCGTAGAGCACCTGCAGGTAGGCAGAGATGTCTTTCTTCATCTCCTGACCGTTGCGGTAGACGATGTTGCACTTGGGCAGGGCCTTCTTGGCGATAGCGGCCTTGGCCACCACGCCGACTTCCTCACAGAGGGCGGCGGTGCCGTCGATGTCCTCGTTGGCCGCCTTGACGCTCTTCTGGTAGTCGGTCAGGAAGGCTGCGATGACATCGGGGTTCTGCTTTGCGTACTCGGTGCGCACCACGGTGACGCCGGTGATAAGCTGGGTGTCACAGACTTTGTTCCATTCTTTGGTCAGGTCGAGAACGACGCGGAGGCCGCTGTCCTTCATCTGGGCAGCGGTGACATAGGGCTGAGGCAGGACGGCGATGGCATCCTGCCTGGCAGCGGCCATCTGGGCCGTGACCTCGGAAGCCTCGCTGTAGTATTCGATCTTCACGTCCTTGTCGGGGTCGAGGCCGTTCTTCTTGAGCAGATAGCGCAGGACGTACTCGGGCGTCGTGCCTTTGCCGGTGGAAAGGATGGTGCGGCCCTTGAGGTCGGCGAAGCTGTGGACGGTATTGCCCTTCTCCACGACGTAGAGGACGCCCAGCGTGTTGACGGCCATGACCTGGATGCCGCCGTTCGTCTTCTGGTAGAGGGTCGCGGCGAGGTTGGCCGGGATAGCGGCCATGTCGAGTTCGCCCTTGATGAGCTTCGGCACGATCTCATCGGCAGCGCCGTAGAGCTGCAGGTCATAGTCGAGGGAGGCCGTGCCGTCCTTCTCCATGCTCAGCAGGTTGACAAGGCCCATGGTGGTGGGGCCTTTCAGGCCGGCGATGCGCACTTTGGTGCTCGTTTTGGCCGATGCGCCGCAGGCCAGCACGCTGACCATCAGCACCAGCGACAGCAGCAGAGATGTCAGTTTTTTCATAGGATTCAGCTCCTCACTTTCATTGGGAGAAATTTTCCCGCAAAAAATTTGCAAAACCATTTGCTTTATGCCCTCAAGTTTACTATAATAAGAGAAAAAATACCGTTGCACACGCAACGGAATCGCAGAAGGGCGGTGAGGGCCCGGGGAAAACCTCACGGAATGGGTATGGAAAATTATCTTCCGCTGTTACAATCCACCTCTCTGTTCGCCGGGCTGGAAGCCGAAGCGCTCCGGGTCCTGCTGGGCGAAGTGGGGGCCGTATTGCGCACCTACAGCCGGGGCGAGACCCTCGTGCTGGCCGGACAGCCGAACCGCCGGGTGGGCGTGGTGCTCTCCGGTGCCATCGAGGCCTATCATTCCGCCGCCAGCGGGGCGCGTCTGCCCATCAGCCAGATGGGGCCGGGCGGTGTGTTCGGCGACGTGCTGGGCGGCTCGAGCCTTTCCAGCCCGGTGACGGTGGTGGCCTCGGCCCCCTGCGAGGTGCTGCTGGTGCCTTACGAGAAGCTTCTGCTGCCCGGGGCCGACCCGGCCCGCCAGCGGGTGCTGCAGAACCTTGTGCGCACCATCAGCGACAAATACCTTCTGCTCTCCCGCCGGGTAGACCTGCTGCTGCTCAAGAGCCTGCGGGCCAAGGTGTGCGCCTACCTGCTCAGCGAGGCCGAGGCGCATCACAGCCTCACCTTCACCGTCCCCTACTCCCGCATCCGGCTGGCCGACTACCTCAACTGTGACCGCAGCGCCCTCTCCCGGGAGCTGAGCCTGATGCAGCGGGACGGCCTGCTCGAGACCTATAAGAGCAGCTTCAAGCTGCTGGAGCCGGACGCGCTGCGGCGCATGGTGCTGTAACAGCCTCTCCCTTTGGGAGAGCCTTATATAGAAGGAGAACTTCATCATGTCCAAACCGATTTTATGGATCGTCATTCCCTGCTACAACGAAGAACAGGTGCTGCCCATCACGGCCCCCATGTTCCTGAAAAAGATAAACGGCCTCGCCGCAGCGGGCCTTATCAGCGAGAAGAGCCGGGTGCTCTTCGTCAACGACGGCTCCCGCGACGCCACCTGGTCCCTCATCCAGAAGTTCGCCTCTGAGGATGAGCACTTCATCGGCATCTCCCAGAGCCGGAACCGCGGCCACCAGAACGCCGTGCTGGCCGGGCTGATGGAGGCGCTCCACAGCGGCAGCTGCGACATCACCATCTCCATCGACTGCGACGGTCAGGACGACATCAACGCCATGGACGAGATGGTCAAAAAGTATCTGGACGGCGCCGAGGTCGTCTACGGCGTGCGCAGCCGCCGGGACACCGACACCTTCTTCAAGCGGTTCACCGCCGAGGGCTTCTACCATGTGATGAACGCGCTGGGCGCGGACATCGTCTTCAACCACGCCGACTACCGGCTCATCAGCACCCGGGTGCTGGAAAGCTTCGCCGACTACCGCGAGGTGAACATCTTCCTGCGGGGCATGGTGCCGCTGGTGGGCTACCCCAGCGACACCGTCTACTACGAGCGCCACGAGCGTCTGGCCGGCGAGAGCCACTATCCCCTCAGCAAGATGCTGGCCCTCGCCTTCGACGGCATCACCAGCCTGTCGAACAAGCCCATCCGCCTCATCACCGGCGCAGGCATCGTGGTCAGCCTCATCAGCTTCATCGGCGTCATCTGGGCCATCGTGCAGGCTGTTCTGGGCAGCGCCGTGGCGGGCTGGGCCTCCACCATCTGCATCGTCTGCTTCATGGGCGGCGTCCAGCTGGTGTGTCTGGGCGTCATCGGCGAATACGTCGGCAAGATCTATATGGAGACCAAGGCCCGCCCCCGCTACATCATCAGCGAGCGCACATGGGCTCCCTACGAAAGGAAGTATCACGGATGAGCAAACAGAGCTGGAAAGGCAGCACCCTCCTGAACCCGGAGCCGCCGGTGCTGGTCTCCTGCGGCGGACTGGATAAGCCCAACCTCATCACCATCGGCTGGACCGGCACCATCTGCACCCAGCCCAGCATGGTATCCATCAGCGTCCGCCCCGAGCGGTACAGCCACCATCTCATCAGGGAGAGCGGCCAGTTTGCCATCAACCTGCCCACCGAGGCACTGGTGAAGTCGGTGGACTGGTGCGGCGTCAGGAGCGGCCGGGACTTCGATAAATTCGCGGCCTGCAAACTCCATTCTGCCCCCGGCTCGGTGCTGACGGACTGCCCCATCCTCGAAGAAAGCCCCGTCAACCTCGAGTGCAGGGTCACGCAGGTCATCCCGCTGGGCAGCCACGACCTCTTCCTCGCCGAAGTAGTCGCCTGCGACGTGGACGAGAGCCTGCTGGACGAGAACGGTAAGCTCTGCCTCGACAAGGCCAGGCTCATCGTCTACAGCCACGGCGAATATCTGGCTCTGGGCAAAAAGCTGGGGACCTTCGGCTACAGCGTGCGGAAGAAAAAGCCGACGCGGAAGCCCCGCAGATAATACTATGAAAAATGGGAAGCGCAAAAGCGCTTCCCATTTTTTTTTTTTTTTTTTATTTCTCGTCGAGCAGATCACTCAGACATCTGACCGTCCGGCCGTGATAGCCCGTGACCGTCTCGGCATGGAGCAGACTGCTCAGCACACTTTCCTCCACGCACTCGGCCACCGCCCGGAACAGCGGATTGATGGCGTCGTCGTGGACCATCCCCATCGGCAGGATGGCCTTTTCGGAGTAGTGCGGCACCCGGTTGGCGGTGGTGAAGGCAATGACGATCTCACCGGAGCCGTTGCCGCAGAAAGAGCCGGTGCGGGACAGGCCCACCAGCGCCCGGTGGCAGAGCCGCCGCAGCTGGCGCTCACTCAAGGGGATGTCCGTCGCCAGCACCGTGATGATGGAGCCCTTGTCCTCGTGGGGCGGGATGTGGGCGTCCAGCAGGCTCTGGATGGGGGTGCCTGCCACTACGAGGTCATCGAAGACGGCGTGGTTGGAGAGCACCAGCGCACCGATGGTGTACGGTTTCCCGTCCAGCTCCACCACACGGGAGGCCGAGCCGATGCCGCCCTTCAGGCCGTGGCAGCGCATTCCCCGGCCCGCGCCCACAGCGCCCTCAGCGAAATCGGCGCGGCAGTCGGCCAGCGCAGCCCGCACGTTTTCTTCTGTGACGTGGAGGCCCCGGATGTCGTTGAGGCCGCTGTCGTTGCACTCGCAGACCACCGGGTTGACGCTGCCGGTGGTCTCGCAGATGTCGGGGTTCTTATCCAGCATATACTTCACCAGCGCTGTCTCCACAGTACCTACGCTGAGGGTATTGGTGAAGAGGATGGGCGTTTCCAGCGTCCCCAGCTCGTCGATCTGGACAAGGCCGGTGGTCTTGCCGAAGCCGTTGATGACATGGCTGGCCGCCATCACTTTATCGTGGAAAATATCGCCCTGATGGGGCAGCAGCGCGGTCACGCCGGTCTGGACCTCGCCGTCCGCCAGTGTGCAGTGGCCCACCGTCACGCCCGGCACATCGCTTATCTTGTCCAGCGGCCCGCAGGGCAGTTTGCCCACCCGGATGCCCCGGCTCTTCCATTTTGCTTCGATTCCCATAAGTATCCTCCTTGCAAAAATGCCCCCTCCTCACCAGACGGAGAGGGCTGATTTTATTCTTCCTCGTGCTCCACCTTGCTGATAGCGCCCAGGTCGTAGGGCGTATTCTGGTAGACGTAGTAGTTCAGCCAGTTCTCATACAGCAGGTGTGCGTGAGCACGCCAGCGGAAGAGAGGCGGCTGCTCGGGGTCGTCGTTGGGGTAATAGTTCTTCGGCACCGCGATGGGCAGGCCCTTGCCGACATCCCGCTTGTACTCGGCGTCCAGCGTGTACTTGTCGTACTCCGGGTGGCCGGTGACGAAGATCTGCCGTCCATTCTCGGTGCTCATCAGGAAGGGGCCGGCCTCGTCGCTCTCGGCGAGGATGCGCAGGGCCTTGCAGTTCAGCACGTCTTCCCGGCTGATGCCGGTGTGGCGGCTGTGAGGGGCGTAGAACACCTCATCGAAGCCGCGCACCAGCGGGTTCGAGGGACGGGTGACTTTATGCTCGAAGACGCCGAACATCTTCTGGTCGAGAAGCTGCTTGCGGATGCCATAGTGATAATAAAGCCCCGCCTGTGCGCCCCAGCAGACATGAAGGGTGGAGTAGACGTTCGTCTCACTGAAGTCCATGATCTCGCACAGCTCCTGCCAGTAGTCCACCTGTTCAAAGTCTATTTTCTCCACAGGCGCACCGGTGATGATCATGCCGTCGTAGCGGTTGTTCTTCACCTCGTCGAAGGTCTTATAAAACGCCTCGAGGTGGGCCGCAGAGACATGGGTCGCCGCATGGCTGGCCGTCTGCAGCAGGGTCATGTGGACCTGAATGGGCGTATTGGCCAGCAGGCGGGCGATCTGGGTCTCAGTGGCAATCTTGGTCGGCATGAGGTTCAGGATGAGGATCTCCAGCGGACGGATGTGCTGGGAGAGCGCCCGTTCCCGGTGCATGACGAAGACGTTTTCCTCGTAGAGGGCATCGTAGGCGGGAAGAGTCTTGGGGATGATCAGCGGCATAGCATCGTTGCTCCTTTTGACGGTTTTAGCGGGAAGTTTTTATCTGCATCCGGAGACGCTTTTTTCACGGGAAGGGGCCGAAACCGGCAGATGGCGCTGACCGTGTTTCTTATCGCAATTTTCAAAAATAGTGCCTATCGAAACGGCATATTTGCGATATGCAGTTTGCGGATGTTGCTTGTGCATTAAAAACGCAAACTGCTATAAATCTTATCCAGCGCCTGTGCAATATCGGCGATGAGGTCTTCGCTGCTCTCGAGGCCGCAGCTCATCCGCACCAGCTCAGCAGGCACACCGGCAGCGGCCAGCTGCTCGTCGTTCATCTGACGATGGGTGCTGGAAGCCGGGTTCAGGCAGCAGGTGCGGGCATCGGCAACGTGGGTCTCAATGGCGGCAAGCTTCAGCTCCTTCATAAAGGTGCTGGCGGCTTCGCGGCCGCCGGCCAGGCCAAAGGAGACGACGCCGCAGCTGCCGTTCGGCAGATACTTCTCCGCCAGTGCATGGTAGGGGCTGGACTCGAGGCCGCAGTAGTTGACATAGGCCACTTTCGGGTGAGCCTCAAGGAACTCTGCGACGGCCATGCCGTTGGCGCAGTGGCGCTGCATCCGGACGTGGAGGCTCTCAAGGCCAAGGTTCAGCATATAGGCGTTCATGGGGGACTGCATCGAGCCGAAGTCGCGCATGAGCTGTGCGGTAGCCTTGGTGATGAAAGCCCCCTCTTTGCCGAAGCGCTCCGCGTAGGTGATGCCATGATAGCTCTCATCGGGAGTACACAGGCCGGGGAACTTGTCGGCGTGGGCCATCCAGTCGAACTTGCCGCTGTCCACGATAGCACCGCCCAGCACAGCGCCATGGCCGTCCATGTACTTGGTGGTGGAGTGGGTCACGATGTCGGCCCCCCACTCGAAGGGGCGGCAGTTGACCGGCGTGGGGAAGGTGTTGTCCACGATGAGCGGTACGCCGTGGGCGTGTGCGGCCTTGGCGAACTTTTCGATGTCCAGCACGGTGAGGGCAGGGTTGGCGATGGTCTCACCAAACACGACCTTGGTGTTGGGCTGGAACGCGGCATCCAGCTCTTCCTCGCTGCACAGCGGGTCCACGAAGGTGGCGGTAATGCCCATCTTCTTCATGGTGACGGAGATGAGGTTGAAGGTGCCGCCGTAGATGGTGCTGGACGCCACGATGTGGTCGCCTGCCTCGCAGAGATTGAACAGCGCAAAGAAATTGGCGGCCTGACCGCTGGACGTCAGCATGGCGGCGGTGCCGCCTTCCAGCTCGCAGATCTTTTTCGCCACCATGTCGCAGGTGGGGTTCTGCAGGCGGGAGTAGAAGTAGCCGTCGGCCTCGAGGTCGAACAGCCTGCCCATGTCCTCGCTGGTAGCGTACTTGAACGTAGTGGACTGGATGATGGGGATCTGGCGGGGTTCGCCGTTGCCGGGGGTGTAGCCGCCCTGCACGCAGATGGTATCACGGTTCATTGCAACATACTCCTTTACTGGGTTTGTCTGTATAGCACAATTCCCCGCAGGAGCATGAGCCTCCTGCGGGGAATCGATTCGTTAAATTTTATTCCCTGCCCGGAGGCACCTAAAGGCTCTCCCTTTGGGAGAGCTGGCGCGTATGCGCCTGAGAGGGCTAGGACGCTGACAGAGAAGCACGGACACAGCGATAATATTTCTCTGGCGAAGATACTGCCTATCGCTGTGCGGCGGCTCCATCGCACCGGGCTTGCCCTCTCCGTCACCTTCGGTGACACCTCTCCCAAAGGGAGAGGCTTTTCTCACTTCCGCAAGCGCTTATCGCTCCTGGTCGCCCAGAAGGTACCGACAGTCTGGAACACCTGCACCATGAGCACCAGCAGCACGACGCAGACGATCATGATGTTGGTCTGGTAGCGGTAGTAGCCGTAGGACAGAGCGATCTTGCCCAGACCGCCGCCGCCGATGACGCCGGACATGGCCGAGTAGCCGAGGATGGTCGTCAGGGCAGTGGTCATGCTGGAAATGAGGCCGGGCAGACACTCGGGGATCATGACCTTGGTGATGATCTGGAAGGGAGTCGCGCCCATGCTCTGGGCAGCTTCCACGACGCCCTCGTCCAGCTCACGCAGACTGGTCTCCACCAGACGGGCCACGAAGGGGAAGGCTGCGACCACCAGCGGAACGATGGTGGCCTTGGTGCCGACGGTGGTGCCCACAATGGTACGGGTCAGTGGGAAGACGCAGATCATCAAAATCAGGAACGGCACGCTGCGCAGGATGTTGATGACGATGTTCAGGATGTGCATCAGCCAGCCCGGCAGGGGCAGGACGCCATCCTTATCGCCAGCCACCAGCAGAACGCCCAGCGGCAGGCCCAGGACCAGAGAAAATGCCGTGGAGAGGACGGTCACGTAGAACGTCTCCCAAATGGCGAAGCCATAATCTGCAAAGCTCATTCTCCGGTCACCTCCTCAACGGTCACACCATTCTGGCTGCGCATATAGGCCGCAGCCTGCTTTGCCTGTTCGGTATCGCGGGGAAGTTTGAGCAGCATGGAGCCGTAGCACTGGCCGCTCAGATCGCGGGTGTCGGCGCTGAGCACAGACACGAGGATGCCCTTCTCCGCAGCAAGGCTCGCCACCAGCGGCTTTGCGGCGGACGAACCATTGAACGTAACACGGACCACGTGATCGTCGGGCGCAAAGCTCGAGAGGTCGCGGGCTGCGCTGCCGCCGTTGGGGGCGACGAGGCGCCTGGCCGCAGCCGTCTTGGGATTTGCAAAGATCTCGCGCACCTCACCCTGCTCCACGACCACGCCGCCGTCCAGAATGGCGACGGAGTCGCAGATCTCTTCCACAACGCTCATCTGGTGGGTGATGACCACCACGGTGATGCCCAGCTTCTTGTTGATGTCCTTGATGAGGGTCAGGATGGCGTGGGTCGTGTTGGGGTCCAGCGCACTGGTGGCCTCATCGCAGAGCAGGACTTTGGGGTTGGTGGCCAGCGCACGGGCAATGGCGATGCGCTGCTTCTGGCCGCCGGAGAGCTGGGCCGGGTAGGCATTGGCCTTATCGGGCAGGCCCACCATTTCCAGCAGCTCCCTGGCGCGCTTTTCGGCATCGGCCTTCTTCACGCCCGCAAGCTCCATCGGGAAGCAGATGTTCTTCAGGCAGCTGCGCTGCATCAGCAGATTGAACTGCTGGAAGATCATGGTGATGTCGCGGCGGCGCTCACGCAGGGCTGCAGGAGACAGGGTCTCCATCGCGGTGCCGTCGATGACGACACTGCCCTCGGTGGGGCGCTCCAGCAGATTGATGCAGCGCACCAGCGTGGATTTGCCCGCGCCCGACATACCGATGATGCCGTAGATGGAGCCATCGGGGATGGTCAGGTCGATGTCCTTCAGCGCATTCACCGCGCCGTCCTTCATCTGGAAGGTCTTGGAAAGGTGTTTGATCTCGATCACGATTTACTCCTTAGTTGGTAAAGCTCAGCCCACGATGGGTGCCAGGCTGTCCTGCTTGCCGCCGTAGATGCCCATGGGCTCGACGTGGATGCCGGCGACGGTCACCAGATGGGTGCCCTTCTCCTTATTGAAGTTGTCCAGATACGGCTGATGCTGGAAGTAGTTGGTGTCACACTGGCCGTCCTCGACGATGGTGTTGGGGATCACATAGTCGTCGTACTCCTGGATGTCCAGAGTGATGCCCTTAGCGGCCAGAATGTCCTTGCAGACCTCCAGGACCTCGCAGTGGGGAGCGGGAGTAGCAGCGCAGCTGACGGTCTCGCCGTTCAGTGCATCATAGTCGATGGAAGGGTCATAGCCATCGGTCGGGTTCTCGACGACGGAGACGACAGCGCCCTTGTAGTTCTCATCCATGAAGTCCTTGACCTGCTGGCTCTGCAGAGCGGCGACGAGGGCCTTGATCTTGGGCTCGTTCTCGTTGCCCTCCTTGCAGACCAGAACATTGACGTAAGCAGAAGAGCCGTCCTCCATTGCCAGAGCGTCGGTCATGGGGTCCAGACCAGCGGAGATGGCGTAGTTGGAGTTGATGACAGCGTAGTCCTCGTCCTGCAGGACGTTGGGGACCTGAGCAGCCTCGACCTCATCGACGGTGACGTTCAGGGGGTTCTCCTCGATGTCGTTCTTGGTGGCGGTCAGGCCGGCGTCAGCCTTCAGCTTGAAAAAGCCGTTCTTCTCCAGCAGGGTCAGAGCGCGGGCCTCGTTGGTGGTGTCGTTGGGGACAGCGACCTTCACCTTGTCCAGCTTTGCTGCAGCGGAAGCAGCCTCAGAAGAAGCGGCAGTGCTGGAAGCAGCAGAGCTTGCGGTGGAAGAAGAGCCGCCGCAGGCGGTCAGGGCAGCAGCAGCGGCTGCGACACCGGTAACTTTCAGAAAATCACGACGAGTAATCATAGTTTTTTCCCTCTCTATTATTGGATAGATATAATGTACAGCGGCGGCGCGGCACAGTCCGCGCCCGCCTTGAACGGAAGCATCAAAAAAGCCTCCGTCCCTGCCAGCCATGCGCTGCACAAGGACGGAGGCTTTGAAACTTCCGTGGTACCACCTTGGTTCACAGCATCCTCGCGGACACTGCCTCAAAACTGCGGCAGAATTTTCCTGCTTACAGCCGGACGCTTTAACGGGCGCACCCGTCGCGGACTAGTGCTCTTGCTCTTCGTCCGCGCAGCTCCGAGACCATTTTCGGCTCCCTGTTTCCTGCCCTTTTCCACCTGCCGGGCTCTCTGGTAAGGCTCATGCGAAAGCTTACTCTTCTCTTCACAGCCATTTTAGTGATATTGCGTTTATTGTACTCGCCTCGACGGGATTTGTCAACCCCCTAAAACAAACTTTTTCAGTAGGGAATTGAAGCTCCTTCGCCCATGAGACAAAATATGCCCCCGCGCTGTGTGCGCGGGGGCATATTCAGAAGCTATCTATCAGCCCTGCTCCTGCTGTGCCTTCTTGGCTTCGAGAGCCAGAATGGCGTCGCGGCGGCTCAGGTTGATGCGGCCCTGCTGGTCGATGTCCGTCACCTTGACGACGATGGCATCCCCCACAGCAACAACATCCTCCACGCGCTCGACACGCTTGGTGTCCAGCTTGGAGATGTGGACGAGGCCCTCCTTGCCCGGAGCGATCTCGACGAAGGCACCGAAGTTCATCAGACGGGTGACCTTGCCCTTGTAGATAGCACCGATCTCGGGGTCTTCCACGATGGTCCTGATGGTGAAGATGGCGCGCTTTGCGTCCTCCTGGTCCACGGCGGAGACGAAGACGTGGCCGTCCTCCTGCACGTCGATCTTGCAGTTGCAGGTGGCGCAGATGTCCTGAATGACCTTGCCGCCCTTGCCGATGACGTCCTTGATCTTATCGGTGGGAATCATCATGCTGAACATCTTGGGAGCCCAGCGGCTCAGCTCGCGGCGGGGCTCTGCGATGACGGGCTTGATGATCTCATCGAGGATGTACAGACGGCCCTTGCGGCACTTCTCGAAGGCCTCGGCAATGATGTCGTAGGTCAGGCCGTCGATCTTAATATCCATCTGGATGGCGGTGATGCCCTTGCGGGTGCCGCCGACCTTGAAGTCCATGTCGCCGTGGAAGTCCTCGACGCCCTGAATGTCCAGCATGGTCATCCAGCGGTCGCCCTCGGTGATGAGGCCGCAGGAGATACCGGCGACGGGAGCCTTGATGGGGACGCCTGCGTCCATCAGAGCCAGCGTGGAGCCGCAGATGGACGCCTGAGAGGTGGAGCCGTTGGAAGAGAGGACCTCAGACACGCAGCGGATGGTGTAGGGGAATTCTTCCAGAGAGGGCAGCACAGGCAGGAGAGCGCGCTCCGCCAGTGCGCCGTGGCCGATCTCGCGGCGGCCGGGGCTGCGGGGTGCGCGGGCCTCGCCGACGGAGTACGGCGGGAAATTGTAGTGATGGATGTAGCGCTTGGTCTGCTCGTCGGTCAGGTCATCCATGAGCTGGTTGTCCTTGGTGCCGCCGAGGGTGCAGGTGGTGAGCACCTGAGTCTGGCCGCGGGTGAACATACCGGAGCCATGCACACGGGGCAGGATGCCGACTTCTGCGGCCAGCGGACGGATCTCGTTGATGCCGCGGCCATCCACGCGCTTGCCCTCGTCCAGCAGCCAGCGGCGGACGACGTACTTCTGCATCTTGTAGCTGACGAGGTCGAGGTCGGCCTCGGTCAGGTCGGGGTACTCCTCGGCGATCTTGTCCATGATGGGCAGCAGAGCGGCGTCACGCACATTCTTGTCGTCGGTATCCATGGCGGCCTTGAAGTCGTCGAGATACTTCTCCTTGATGGCGTGGAACACGTCCATATCGAGGCCCACGACCTGGAAATCGATCTTCGGCTTGCCGCGCTCGGCCACGATGCCGTTGATGAAGGTGATGATCTTCTTGATCTCCACATGAGCGGCCTTGATGGCGTTCAGCACGGTGTCCTCATCCACCTCATTGGCACCGGCCTCGATCATGACGATCTTGTCCATGGTGGCGGCGACGGTCAGGGCCAGGTCGCTCTTCCTGCGCTGCTCCTGAGTGGGGTTCAGGACGATCTCGCCGTCCACCAGACCCACCTGCACGCCGCCGATGGGGCCGTTCCAGGGGATCTCGGACACCGCGGTGACCAGAGAAGCGCCGATCATTCCGGCGATCTCAGGGCTGCAGTCGGGGTCCAGACTCATGACGGTCATGGTGATGCAGACATCGTTGCGCATCTCCTTCGGGAACAGGGGGCGCATGGGACGGTCCACGACGCGGCTGGTCAGGATGGCGCGCTCGCCGGGGCGGCCCTCACGGCGCATGAAGCTGCCGGGGATGCGGCCTGCGGCGTAGAGCTTTTCCTCGTACTCCACGTTCAGGGGGAAGAAATCGACGCCCTCGCGGGGCTTGGGGCTCATGACCACGTTGCACATCACGCAGGTCTCGCCGTAGCGGATGAGGGCGCTTGCGTTGGACAAGCCGCACATCTTGCCCATCTCCACCTTGAAGGGGCGGCCTGCCAGCGTAGTCTCGTAAACTTTGAAGTTGTCAAAGTTTTCTTTGCGGGAACCAAATTCGATTGCCATTTGGTTTGCCTCCTTATGTCCGTTTGATATTCCAAAAGGCTGCCCGCCGCGCATCATAGCAATAAATCCAGCGTCCGTGCCGCTTCACACAGGCGTTCGATTTACTGCTGCAACACGCAGCAGCGGCCTATTTGTTCCAGTGTCTGGGATACAAGGGAAAATCCAACATAAAAGAGCAAAGGGCAGGCACCCTTTGCGGTACCTGCCCTCTGTTTTCTATTACTTACGCAGACCCAGAGTTGCGATCAGAGCACGGTAACGCTCGATGTCCTTCTTCTGGAGGTAGGCCAGCAGATTGCGGCGGCGGCCAACCATCTTCATCAGACCACGGCGGCTGTGGTGATCGTTGGGGTTCTTCTTCAGGTGCTCGTTCAGCTCGTTGATGTGAGCGGTCAGCAGAGCGACCTGGACTTCGGGAGAGCCAGTGTCCTTCTCGGTCAGAGCGACTTTGGCCATAACTTCCTGCTTGTTCATAGTAACAGTACCTCTTTATAAAATTTTTATTTGCCAGCGACACAGCAGCGGGAAAACGGTACTCCCGAGTGGGCATACTCCCAGCCCCGTATCGCGGTAACAGGGCTAGTATAACAGAAACCAACGTAAAAAGCAAGAAAAATTTTTACAGATCCGCAAAAATAAGGATGTTGTTTTCCCGTCAAATCATGTTATAATCTGTCTATTGTAATAAAGAGGTAGATCGAATGACACATTGCTTTTCCCGCCGCAGCTTCCTCAAGGGAAGCGCAGCCGCCGCAGCGGTTTTTTCAAGCCCGCTCCTCCCGGCTGATGCGGCTTTTTCTGAAACCGAAAACGGCCTGTTCTCCCCTGTCTCTCCTCTCTGCCAGACCCAGTACGGCCCGGTGAGGGGCAGAGAGGGTGAAAACGGCCTGCTCTGCTGGTACGGCATCCCCTACGGCGCCGCCCCCACGGGCGAAAGCCGCTGGACAGCGCCGCAGGAGCCAGCCCGCTGGCTCACTGTGCGGGACTGCACCAGCTCCGCTCCGGCGGCCTACCAGTACACCACCTTTCCTCTCGGCACCGAGGACTGCCTGACACTGGACATTTATTCTTCCGCCGAGGCCAAAAAGCGGCCCGTCCTCGTCTATCTGCACGGCAGCGCCGCCACAGGCTCATCTCTCGAGCTGCCCGGCTGCGAGCTCGTGCGGGACGCGGGCTGCGTCTTTGTCGCGCTCAACTACCGGCTGGGGCTGTTCGGGTGGAACTGTCTGCCCGCTCTTACTTCCGGCTCCGACGCCACCGGAAGCTTTGCCCTGCTGGACATCGCCCGGGCGCTGGACTGGGTGCGGGACAACATCCGCCGCTTCGGCGGCGACGCCGACAACATCACCCTCTGCGGCTTCTCTGACGGCGGGCGGATGGCAGCGGCCCTTGCGGGCAGCCCGCTCTTCCGCGGACGCTTCCAGAAGGCCGTTGCCATCTCCGGCGGGCTGTCCCTCGCCGACCCGGACGCCGCCGCCCAGAAGCTGGCCGAAAATTTCGCGCCGCTGGCCGTGGAAGACGGGCGGTTCGCTGACACGGCTTCCGCCGCCAAATGGCTGCTGACGCCGGGGGCGGACGTCCGGGAATGGCTCTGCGGCCTCGAACCGGCCCGCATTGCGGCCCTCGGCAAACCAGCCATCCTCTACGCAGACGATGTGGTGCTCTCCCGGGACGCCCGGAGTGCTGTCCCCCTCCTGCTGCTCAGCAGCGCCACCGAATTCAGCGGCTTTGTCCGGGACGACCTGCGGCCCGCTTCCAGCGCGGCCCGGGCCTATGCCGTAAAATACGGCTCAGCCCTCTGCCGCTGGAGCAGCACCGAAGCCGTCGCCGAAGCGCTGGGCGGCAGTGCTCCGGTCTGGCTTGGCCTCATCGACTACGGCGGGGCCGACAGTCAGACGGCTGTCCCGGGCCTCGGCTCCTTCCACGGCCTGCCGCTGGCGCTCTTCTCGTCCGAAAGCAGCTATTCTGCCTGTGCTGATTTGTCTTCGGCAGGTGCGCAGGCCCTTTCGGCCCGGCTGAAGCAGGCGCTTGCCGGCTTCATGACCAGCGGTTCCCCGGGCTGGGACGCCTGGACGCCGCAAGACCGCGCCGCCCTCCACTTCGATGCTGACAGCGAAACAGCCTGCGTCACCCTCAGCTCCTACCCGGATACTCAGGAAAGCATCCGCGCCGCCATGGCCGCAGACACATCCCTCTCCGCCGCCGAAAAGGAAACGGTGGAGCACCTCTATTTTTCCGGTCTCTCCTTCTGACGAAGCAAGAACGCACCTCACCGATGGCTTTCATCGGTGAGGTGCGTTCTTGTTTTATTCAGCGGCTGATGCCGCCCACAGCCTTTTTGATCTCGGCTTTGTTCTGATACATCGCAGCATCGGCCTCCATGAACAGCTCGTCCGCCGTCATGGTGCGGCCTGCCTGCATGGCATAGCCCACTGCGATGGAGACGGGATACTCTTCCTTCGCATCCCACTCCGCGCACAGCCGCCGGAGCGTTTCGACTGCTGCCTTCACAGCGTCCTCATCCGTCGCAGCCGCAATGACCGCGAACTCGTCGCCGCCGATGCGGAAGCAGTCCTCGGCCCGGTAAAAGGCCTCCCGGATGCAGCGGGCCGCACAGCAGAGCAGTTCGTCACCGGCACGGTGGCCGTATTGGTCGTTGGTCTGCTTGAGCCAGTTGACGTCCATAACGATGCAGGTCCAGTCCGTGCGCTCGGGCCAGCGGGACTTCATGTACTTGAAGGCCGTATAGTTGAAAAGCCCGGTCAGCGAGTCGGCGTAGGCCAGCTTCTTGTAGTTTTCCAGCTGGGCCTGTTCGTCGATGGCCTGCCTGACCCGGTGGATGACCGTGCGGCCCAGCTGCAACAAAAAGCAGAGCAGGCCCACGCAGTAAAACACCGCGTACTGCCACCCGGCATGGTCTCCATAAAAGAACACCAGTGCCGCTGCGGCACAGACTGCCAATGCACCAAAGCCGACCAGAATATCCCGCACATCCTCGCTTCGGGTCTTTTTATACGCTGCAAAGAGGTCGCGGAGAGTCAGCGGGATGCTTGCAAGGATGGTCAGGTGCATGAGGGGCAGCAGCCAGAACATCGCCCAGCCCCGCAGCAGCCAGCCCAGAATATCTGCCGTCAGCAGGAGCATCTGTACTTGCTGCAAGAGCCGCAGCCCCCTGCACTCCTCTTTCAGGGTGCAGCGGATAAACTCCAACGTGAGGGGGACGATGAGGCCGAAGCTGAGCAGGGACAAGAAGGCGACGAAACTTGCCTTATCGGTAAAGAGGGTCAGCAGCTCGGAATCCGTCAGGATCCAGACGCCCGCATCCAGCACCAGCCCGAACATGATGCAGATCTGATACCGGACTTCCGGCCGGAAGATCCTGCGCATCGAGAGCAGCAGCAGGCCAAGCTCTGCCGCACAGAAGGCGCAGAAAAGGAAGAAGAGCAGCGCATACAGGTTGCTCTGCAGATAGTGGAGCGTTATCCTAGCCTGTGTACCCAGTACAGCCTCATTGCGGAGCATCCAGCTCAGCGTCGTGGGGGCTTCTGCTTCAAAACGCAGCGTCTTGCCGGCCGCGCCATCCGGCAGCGCGATGAACAGCCGCAGCTCGACCGGGCCTTTTTCCTGCTGATACTCATAGAACCAGTTTTCTACCCCATCCGGGCCGCAGAGCGCGAGGGCAAAGCTCTTTTTCACCGTCCGGATGCTCAGCATCAGGCCCTCGCCTGCATCAGCAGGGATCACATACTCTGCCCGGCATTCTGTGTCCATCTGCCAGCTCTCGTTCGTCCGGACGCAAAGCCCCCGTGTCATCGCCTGACGTGGGTCTTCTCTCACGCCGAACGCCTGCACTGCCCCCAGCAGAACAGCCAGCGCCAGAAGCAGCGACAAAAGGAGCCAGAGCCACCGGCTCTGTTGTTTTATCTTATCCATTGCTCCCGCTCACTCCTCAAAGTATTCCTGCGCGCGCTGGGCTGCGTGGTCGATGCACGCGCGCAGCTCATCCAGCGTGTCGAACTTTTTGCTGGGGCTGAGGTAGGCGTGGAACTCCACCACCGGGTCGGTGCCGTAAAGGTCGCCGGTAAAGCCCGGGATGAAGGTCTCGCAGGTCACCTTGCTCTCGTCGCTGTTGACGGTGGGCCGGGTGCCAAGGCCGGTGGCCGAGGGGTACCACCTGTCTCCTATCCTGGTGCGGGTGATATAGATGCCGTACCGGGGCAGCTGGAAGCCCTGCGGGTAGAGCTGGTTGATGGTCGGCACGCCCAGCGTCCGGCCAAGGCCCGCCCCGTGATGCACCGTGAAGCGGATGGCGTAGGGCATCCCCAGCATGGCATTGGCCGCCGGGATGTCACCGCCTTCCAGCGCGGTGCGGATGCGGGTGGAGGAAACGGGCTTCTCCTCAAACTGTGCCATCGGCAGGACGACTACCTCCACGCCCAGCGGCGCGCAGAGCTGACGCAGCAGCTCCGGTGTGCCTGCCGCCCTGGCACCGAAGGTGAAGTTCTCGCCGCAGAACAGCGCCCGGGCGTTGCAGTCCCGGATGATGCCCAGCACGAACTGCTCCGGCGTCATGGCCTTGATCTCCTCGAAATCGGGGCAGAGATAGTGCTCCACGCCGAGGCTGGCGATGAGGGCGTGCTTGTCCTCGGTGGAGAGCAGGCGCTTGCCCTTCATCTTGTTTTCGGTGGGCAGGCGGAAGGTGAACACCGCCGGTGCCGCGCCGTGGGCCCTGGCCCACTCCACCGCGCCATTGATGACCGCGCGGTGGCCGATGTGGATGCCGTCAAAAAAGCCCATTGCCACAGCAGAGCCGTGGGCACCGCCCAGCGCAAGCGGCGCAAGCTGTGAATAGATCTGCATGAATGTTCTTTAATTCCTCTCTACAAAGAGTTTTTCGACCTTGAGCACGCCGCCGGTGATGTTCGCAAGGCCCAGGAACTGACCTTCGGCATTGCGGACACGGTAGCGGCCGTCTGCCGCCGGATAGCGGCTGGTGGGGCAGCCGTTGTACAGGTGCTGCTCCACCCTCGGCTCTGCCACCAGCAGAGGCAGGCTCTCGAACACGCTCTCCACCGGCAGCATCAAAGCCAGCAGTGCCTCGGGGCCTGCGTCCTTTGCCGCCTGTATCTCTTCCAGCGTGTGGGCGTCGGCCTCGGTGTAGACACCCGCCGTCGTGCGGCGCAAAGCGCTCATGGTGCCTTTCTGGCCCATAGCGGCGGCAATGTCCTCCAACAGGGTTCGGATATACGTCCCCTTGGAGCAGCGGACGGTGAGGACGTATTCGTTCTCCGCCGGGCTGCCGCCGTACCGGATGTCCAGGATCTCGATGGGGCGGGCCTTCCGCTCCACCGTGACGCCCTCGCGGGCCAGCTTATAAAGGGGCTGGCCGTTGATCTTGACCGCCGAGTACATGGGCGGCGTCTGCATCCGGGGGCCGAGGAACCGGGGCAGAACGGCCAGCAGCTCCTTCTCCCCTGCCGTCACCGGGGCTGTTTCCAGCACGGTGCCGGTGATGTCGCCGGTGTCGGTCTGCATCCCCAGCCGCAGCCGGGCGCAGTAGGTCTTGGTGTGGTCGAGCTGAAGGTCCACGGCCTTGCTGGCCCCGCCGCAGAACACCGGCAGAACGCCGGTGGCCATGGGGTCCAGCGTACCGCTGTGGCCCAGCTTGCGGGTGCCGAGGATGCCGCGCAGCTTGGCGATGACGTCAAAGCTGGTCCACTCCATCGGCTTATCTACGATAAGGATGCCCTGCATCAGCTTTCCTCCTGCGTCTCGGGGCGGTCGAGTTCCGCCTCCACCTCGGCCAGAATGGCGCTCTTGGCGTTGTCGAGGTTGCCCAGCAGCTCACAGCCCGCTGCGCGGGTGTGGCCGCCGCCGCCCAGACGCCGTGCGATGGCGCAGGCGTCCACGCCCTTGGCGGCGCGCACGCTGATGCGGTAGCTGCCGCCGGGCTGCTGACGGAGCAGCAGGCCCACTTTGACCCCCTCGATGCTGATGGGCAGGCTGGTCAGCTCTTCCAGGTCAGCCGGGTCCACGCCGCTCTGCTCGATCTCGTCCCGGGTCAGATACATCAGGGCGCAGCGGCCCTCAAGATGATATTCCAGATGGTTGCGGGCGATACGCTCCGCCTCCATCCGCTCCCGGGGCTTGGTGTCGAAGAGCAGGGTGTTCAGCTCCTCCACCTGCGCACCGGCCAGAATGAGCTTTGCCGCCACGATGTGGGTGTTGGCAGTGGTGGAAGAGAACCGGAAGCAGCCGGTGTCCGTAGCGAGGCCGGTGTAGAGGCAGTTGGCGATGAGGGGGGTGATCTCCACGCCCATCTCGCTGATGACCTCATACAGAAGCTCTGCCGCTGCGGCCGCATTGCCGTCCAGCAGGGTGAAATCCGCATAGCCGCTGTTGCCCGCGTGGTGGTCGATGCAGAGATCGATATGGCGAGTATACTGCGGCATGCCGTTGTTTTCGCCAAAGAGCTGCACGCTGGCAACATCCACGGCCACAACGGTCTTGGGCTCAAACTCGCCCCGGAACGGCACCGGTGCGGTAAAGCTGTAGCGGGAAGGCACTGCATCGGAGCAGAGGACAGCTGCCGTCTTGCCCAGCGCCTTGAGCGCGTGGCAGAGGGCGCTGCCGCAGCCGATGGTGTCGCCGTCCGGGTTTTTATGACACAGGATCAAAATGTTGTCCGCAGCACAGAGGCGCTCGGCCATCTGCTGCACATTGAGCTGTTCTGTCATTTGATGGTTCCATCCTTTCCGCAGCGCTGGATTTATTCCTCGGTCTCGGCGGGCTGGGAGTCCTCCGCGTCGCCGTTCACATTCAGCGTGCGGAGCAGCTCGTTGATGTGGGCTGCATAGGCGGCACCGTCGTCCTCCACAAAGATGAAGCGGGGTGCCTTGCGGATGTGCATTTTCTTGCTCACTTCGGTGCGCACATGGCCTGCGGCGCGGTTCAGGGCCTCGATGGCGGGCTTGGGGCCGTCCTCACGGCCCATCACGCTCACATAGACCTTCGCCACGTCCAGGTCGGGCGTCACATCCAGCCGGGTGACGGTCAGCAGACCGCCCTCCAGCCGCGGGTCTTTCAGCCGTCCGATGATGGCGATGAGCTCACGCTTCATGTCCTGCGCCAGACGGCCCATATTTTTCTGAGACATAGTTTCTCCTCTGAAATGAACCTCTCCGTCATTGCTTCGCAATGCCACTGCCCGGGTTGCGGCACCCAGCATACGCAGCGCTTCGCTTGCGTCTTGCTGGCCGCGGCCCCAACAGCAACTCCCTGTTTCCGCCACTGGCGGCGGTCGTTGCTGTTGCTCCTACCGAGGAGAGGCCTTGGCATTCCGGAAAGCTTTCTCTCTTCGCCAGAGGCTCCCCTCGGTAGGGAAGCTGTCTGCGAAGCAGACTGAGAGGTTATTCTCTTAGTCGCGGTATTCTTCCATCTTGAAGGCCTCGTAGACGTCGCCTTCCTTGACGTCGGCAAACTTTGCCAGAGTGACGCCGCACTCGTAGCCCTCGGCCACTTCCTTGGCGTCGTCCTTGAAGCGCTTCAGAGATGCGATCTCGTCCTCCGTGATGACGATGCCGTCACGGACGACACGCACCTTGCTGTCGCGGGTGATCTTGCCGCTGGTGACACGGCAGCCTGCGACGGTGCCGACGTTGGATATCTTGTAGACCTGACGGACCTGCAGCTCGCCCAGAGACACCTCGCGGAACTTGGGAGCCAGCATACCCTTCATAGCGTCGGTGACGTCGTTGATGGCGTCATAGATGACGCGGTACATACGCATCTCGACCTTGGTGGCAGCGGCCTCTTCCTTCGCCACGTTGTCGGGGCGGACGTTGAAGCCGATGATGATGGCGTTGGATGCGTCGGCCAGGTCAACGTCGGACTTGCTGATGGCACCGACACCGGCGTGGATGACGCGGACGCGGACCTCGTCGTTGGAGATCTTCTCGAGGCTCTGCTTGACAGCCTCGGCGGAGCCCTGGACGTCAGCCTTGACGACGATGGCCAGCTCCTTCATATCGTTCTGAGCCATCTGGCTGAACAGGTTATCCAGCGTGACCTTCTGGAAGGCGGAGAACTGCTTCTCCTTGGCGGCAGCGATGCGCTGCTCGGCCAGCTCACGGGCCAGACGCTCGTCCTCGACGGCCTCGAACAGGTCGCCGGCCTCAGGCACAGCGGTCAGACCGGTGATCTCCACAGGGGTGGAGGGGCCGGCGTCGTTCAGCAGAATGCCCTTGTCGCTGCGCATGGTACGCACACGGCCCACGGCGGTACCGGCGATGATGACATCGCCGGAGTGGAGGGTGCCGTTCTGCACCAGAATGGTGGCGATGGGGCCCTGGCCCTTGTCCAGACGGGCCTCGACGACAGCGCCCTTGGCACGGCGGTTGGGGTTGGCCTTCAGCTCCATGACCTCAGCTTCCAGAGCGATGCGCTCCAGCAGGTCGTTGATGCCCATGCCGGTCAGAGCAGAGACGGGGATGCAGGCGACATCGCCGCCCCAGTCCTCGGTGATGATGCCGTACTTGGTCAGGCCCTCCATCACGCGCTCGGGGTTGGCGGTGGGCTTATCCATCTTGTTCATGGCCACGATGAGCTTGACGTTGGCGGCCTTGGCGTGGTTGATGGACTCGACCGTCTGGGGCATGATGCCGTCATCGGCGGCGACGACCAGAACTGCAATATCGGTCATGTTGGCACCGCGGGCGCGCATGGAGGTGAACGCCTCGTGGCCCGGGGTATCCAGGAAGGTGATGAGGCTGTCGTTGACCTTGACCTGATATGCACCGATGGCCTGAGTGATGCCGCCGGCCTCGCCTGCGGTGACGTTGGTCTTGCGGATAGCGTCCAGGATACTGGTCTTGCCGTGGTCAACGTGGCCCATGACGCAGACGACCGGGGGACGGGTGACGAGATCGTCCTGAGAATCCTCCTCCTGGGTGAACAGGCGCTCCTCGATGGTGACGTGGACTTCCTTCTCGACCTTGGCGTGGAACTCCTCGGCCACCAGAGCGGCGGTATCGAAATCGATGACGTCGTTGATGGCGTGCATCTCACCCATCTGCATGAACTTGGCGATGACCTTGCCGGCCTGCTGCTTCAGGCGGGCAGCCAGCTCACCGACGGTGATCTCATCGGGGATGAGGACCTTCAGCTGCGCATTGCGGGCCTTTTCCAGCTGGATGCGCTGCAGACGCTCGAACTCGGTCTCGCGCTTGCCCTTCTGGAACTGCTGGCGCTGGCGCTGGCCGCGCTGGGTGAACTTCTGCTTGTTGCCCTGGGGGGTGGGCTTGCGGCGGTTCTCGGTGTTCTTGGTGGAAGCCAGATCGTCGTAACGGGCGTCGAAGCGGTCCACGTTCATATCGACGGTGCGGGTATCGACGGTGACCTGATTGTCCTCGCGGCGGACAGAGACGGACTGAGCGGAAGCAGCCGTAGCCTTTGCGCCGGTCTCACGGGCCAGCTCGCTCAGGGAGACGGTCTTCTCCTCACGCTTCTTGTGCTGCTCGTTCTTCTTGTTGCTTTGCTTGGCAGCGGGCTTTGCCTCGGCCATTGCGGGCTCAGCCTTGGGGGCCTCGGGCTTCTTTTCGGCCTTGGGCTCTGCCTTCTTCTCGGCGGGCTTCGGCTCAGCCTTGGGGGCCTTGGCGCTGTTCAGGAACTCGTCCAGACTCTTGACGCTGTTGTCCTTGCTGAACTTCTCCAGCAGGTAGTTCAGCTCGTTCTCCTCCAGAGTGGAGCTGTTCTTCTTGCCGGTGCTGCCCATGGCGTTCAGCTCGTCGAGGACCTTCTTGGCAGAGATGCTCAGGTCCTTTGCAAAATCGCTCACTTTATATTTTACGATCATTCGCTCATATCCTCCTCAGTTTGAATCGCTCCGCACGCCGTCAGCCGGTCAAAGCAGAGCTTGGCGAGGTTGCGGTCGGTGACGGCATAAATGGCCACCGGTTTGCGGCTGATGTCAGCCAGCTTATCCTGTGTCAGCGGCATGGGGATGACGTCCACCATATCGCCCACAGCGTAGTTGAGCCGCTGCACGGTCTTGGGGCTGGCGTCGGACGCAGTCATCACGAGCCATGCCTTGCCCTTGACGACGGCGTCTTCCACCGCGTCAAAGCCCATGGTCAGAGCGCCCGCCTTGCGGCAGAGGCTCACGGCCTGGAACAGGGCCTCATTCGGCTCAAGGGCCGGTTTTGCGGGGGCGTTATGCTTCTTTGCCATCGCGGTCGGCCTCCTTTTCTGCTTCCACACTGGCCAGCTGCTGGGCCAGTGCATCGTATACCTCGGCGGGGACCGGCTGCTCAAAGCAGCGCTCCAGCGCCTTCTTCTTTTTTGCCTTTGCAAGGCAGGCGGCATCCGGGCAGAGGTAAGCACCGCGGCCGGGCTTCTTGCCCACGGGGTCGATGCTGATCTCTCCGCTGGGTGCGCGCACCACACGCACCAGTTCCTTCTTGGGGCGGCTGGTCAGGCAGCCGATGCACTGGCGGGCAGGGATCTTCTTTTGTGCCATCCGGTTTTCCCTCCTTCGGCAGGTGTTCCACGCTTATTCTGCGGCGGTGTCTTCGGTCTTCTCAGCCTCGGCAGCCTTCGGCTCTTCCTCGCCGTAGTAGCCGCTCTCGGGGCGGATGTCGATATTGTAGCCGGTCAGGCGGGCGCACAGACGGGCGTTCTGGCCCTTGTTGCCGATGGCAAGGCTCAGCTGCTGGTCCGGCACGGTCACGCGGCAGGAACGGGTCTCGCCGGGCAGCAGCTCGACCTTGACCACCTTTGCGGGGCTGAGAGCTGCGGAGATGAACTCGGAGATGTCCTCGCTCCACTTCACGATGTCGATCTTCTCGCCGCCCAGCTTCTCGACCACAGCGGCCACACGGTCGCCGTGGGGGCCGATGCAGGCAGAGACGGGGTTGACGTTGGCGTCCTTGGACCAGACAGCCATCTTGGTGCGGGCGCCGGCCTCGCGGCTGATGGCCTTGACCTCGACGGTGCCGTCGTAGATCTCAGGCACTTCCAGCTCGAACAGGCGCTTGACGAGGCCGGGGTGGGTGCGGCTGATCATGACGCGGGGGCCGCGCTCGCTTGCCACGACATCCACGATGTAGACCTGCAGCATCTGGCCCTCGGTGTAGACCTCGCCGGGGACCTGCTCGTTGCGGGGCAGGATGGCCTCGCCGCCCTTGCCCAGGTCGAGGGCAACGATGCCCTTCTCGGGGTCAACGCGGGTGACGGTAGCCTGCACGATGTCGTGGGCGCGGGACTGGATCTCGCTCAGCTGCTGGCTGCGCTCGGCCTCACGGATACCCTGACGGATGACGTGCTTTGCGGTCTGGGCGGCGATGCGGCCAAAGTCCTTGGTCTTGAGGGGGGTCACGACGCGGTCGCCCACCTGATAGCTCTTGCGGATGTGCTGAGCCTCGGTGATGCCGATCTCGCTGTGCTCGTCGTACCAGTCCTCATCGGCCACGACGTCCTGGATGAGGGCGACGTTGAACTTGCCGGTGTTGGGGTCGATCTCGACCATGACGTGGTCGTCCTCGACCTCGTAGTTCTTCTTCACGGCGATGACGATCGCAGCCTTGATCTTTTCGATCAGGTACTCCGCGGTGATGCCGCGCTCGTGCTCCAGCATGGAGAGAGCTTCAAAAAATTCGTTGTTCGCTGCTGCCATTTTTCGGGTTCCTCCTAGTTTATAATGGTATCTTTTCTCAATTCATCTTTGGCTCTCCCTCTGGGAGAGCTGGCGCGGAACGCGCCTGAGAGGGTTATTCTCAGTCAAACAGATGTTCGTCATCACAGAGATGGACGCCGGATGCGGCGTTCACCTCAAAGCTCACCGGGCCGTTCTCCGTCTCCACCGTGACGGTGCTGCCCTCGCGGCCTTTCAGGATGCCGGCAAACTCGCGCACGCCGTCGGCGGTGGGGCGGATGAGCTTGACGCCGATCTTCTCGCCCTTCAGTGCCTCGTAGTGCTCCGGGCGGGTCAGCCTGCGGCCAAGGCCGGGGCTGCCCACCTCGAGATAATAGCTCTGGTCGATGGGGTCCGCCTCATCGAGGATGGGGTCCAGCGCGTGGGACACTTCGGCACAGGTGTCGGTGTCCATGGTGCCGTCCCTGTCGATGAGCACACGGAGATACCAGTCCGGCCCTTCCTTCTCAAAGACCACATCCCACAGGCGCAGGCCCATGCCCTCCACGACGGGGCGGACAAGCGCTTCGACTCTCTGGGCGGTGTTGCCGCCAGACTGCTTCGCCATAAAAAACCTCCAAATAAACAAGAAAAGCGGACCTTGCGGCCCACTTTCCAATAAAACTATAGCGTACTACTAGAATATAGCATACTCTTGCGGATTATGCAAGCTTTTTCGTGAAAAATCCTTTTCTCACAGCACCCAGACGCCGTCGCGGAACAGCTCCACGGTGCGGCCGTCCCGGCACTTGCCGGTGATATGGCTGTCCTCGGCGCCCACCATGACGTCCTCGTGGATGGCGGACTGGTTCATGCCCCGGGCCAGCAGCTCGTCCTTGCTCAGGCGGGTGCCGCTCTCGGTGGTGCCGGGATAGCTGGCGCCAAAGGCGATGTGGCAGGCGGCGTTCTCGTCGAAGAGGGTGCTGTAGAACAGCGCGCCGCTGCGGTTGATGGGGCTGGACGCCGGCACCAGCGCCACTTCGCCGATGCTCCGTGCGCCCTCGTCGGTGTCCAGAAGCCGGCCCAGAAGCTCCGCGCCCTCGTCTGCACCGTGCTCCACGACCCGGCCATCCTTGAAGGTGACGTGGAAGCCCTTGATGAGCTGGCCGTTGAAGACGTAGGGTTTCGTGCCGTAGACGATGCCGTTCACCTTGTCCTTGTGGGGGGCGGTGAAGACCTCTTCGGTGGGGATGTTGGGCAGGAAGACCACCCCCTTTTCGCTGACGCTGGCGGCACTCTCCCAGACGGCCTTGTCGGCGATGCCGACGGTCAGGTCGGTGCCGTTGCCGCTCTCGAAGTGGACGCTCTCGAGGTCGAGGGCGTTCATCTTGTCCTTCAGGCCGGTGAGACGGTCGAGGTGGGCCTTCCACTCGTTGACGGGGTCGCCGTCCGTCACGCGGCAGACGTCGAAGATGAGCTGCCAGAGCTTCTCGATGGCCGCAGCCTCGTCCAGCTCCGGGAAGATCTTCTTCGCCCACGGGGCGCTGGGCATGGCGGCGATGGACCACTGGACGCGGTCGTTCATGGTGTACTCCCGCCACGGAGCCATGAACTTGCGCTGCGCAGCGTTCACACGGCTGATCTTCGCGCCGTCCAGACCGGCGTAGACCTCGGGGTCGTCGGCAAGGAGGTGGAGGACGCAGACGCCGCCCTCGCTCTCGGCGTAGTCGAGATAGCGGCGGAGCTGATAAGATTTGAAGTCGGTCAGGGCTTCCTCGCTGCCCAGCTCCATCCGGCTGCGGGAGACCTCGTTGTCGCTCCAGTTCACCAGCACGTCACGGGCGCCGGCCTCGTAGGCACTGCGCACGCACAGACGGGCCAGCGGGGCGGCCTCGAGGCAGCAGTTGATGATGAGGGTCTGGCCCGGCTGGGGGTTGACGCCCACACGGACGATGAAGTCGGCGTATTTTTTCAGAAGAAGAGTAAAGTTTTCCACAGAACATCCTTTCTGCCGTGCAGACCACGGCGGTGCATTTTCTATCTGACAGTATAACCGCTCCCGGGCGAATTGTCCACCCGATAAAAACAAAACAGACGTTTCTGCCGGTTGAAAAATCGGGAAACATCTGTTATAATGGTGTATGAGAGTGCTGTCTACATAACGGCAGGCGGTCTAAACCTTTCCGGCCTTACGTCGGGAAGGCGAGCATTTTTGTTATGCCCCCGACGCTCCACTGCGAAAGGGGGGATGCTTCATGACGCTTTTAGAGACTCTGGCTCTGCTCACGTTGCTTGCAACTGTGGGCTTTGGCATGTTCGACATTGCGTGGAAGATCTTCAACAACAAAAAATGACCGCCCAGTCTAGCCCACTCGTGCGATCATTTCTTGTAATTGATTTGCCGGAAAGGTGCTGACCGTTTGCCAGACAGCACTTTCTTTAGTTGTATTATACCACAGCCCCGCCGAAATTGCAACGGCGGGGCTGTGATATTTTCGATGTCGCATGGAAAATCTTCAATAACAAAAAATGACCGCCCTCAGCGTCGCAAACCTGAGCGTTCATCTTTTGATTGACCAACCGGAAAGGTGCTGACCGTTTGCCAGACAGCGCTTTCTTTAGTTGTATTATACCACAGCCCCGCCGAAATTGCAACGGCGGGGCTGTTTTTTCACTCACAAAAGTGAGTTTTTATCAGAACTCGATCTTGCTCTCGATATAAGCCTTCAGCTCGGAGATGGGCATACGCACCTGCTCCATGGTGTCGCGGTCGCGGACGGTGACGCAGTTGTCGGCGGCAATGCCCTTGGCCTCGTCGCCCACGGTGTCGAAGTCCACGGTGATGCAGTAGGGAGTGCCGATCTCATCCTCACGGCGGTAGCGCTTGCCGATGGAGCCGGTATCGTCGTAGTCCACCATGAAGTACTTGCTCAGCTCGCTGCGGATCTCCATGGCCTTATCGCCCAGCTTCTTGCTCAGGGGCAGGACAGCGCACTTATAGGGAGCCAGAGCCGGGTGCAGATGCAGGACGGTGCGGACGTCCTCCTTGCCCTTGCTGTCGGTCAGATGCTCCTCGTCGTAGGCCTCGCACAGGAAAGCCAGCGCCACGCGGTCGCAGCCCAGAGAGGGCTCGATGACGTAGGGGATGTAGTGCTCGTTGGTCTCGCTGTCGAAATACTCGAGGCTCTTGCCGGAGGCCTCCTGATGGCGGCTCAGGTCGTAGTTGGTGCGGTCGGCGATGCCCCACAGCTCGCCCCAGTCGGTGAACGGGAAGGCATACTCGATGTCGGTGGTGGCGCGGCTGTAGAAGGCCAGCTCGGCAGGCTCGTGGTCGCGCAGGCGCAGATGCTCCTTCTTGATGCCGAGGCTCAGCAGCCAGTTCTCGCAGTAGTCCTTCCAGTAGCTGAACCACTCGAGGTCGGTGCCGGGCTTGCAGAAGAACTCGCACTCCATCTGCTCGAACTCGCGGGTGCGGAAGGTGAAGTTGCCCGGGGTGATCTCGTTGCGGAAGGCCTTGCCCACCTGGCAGACGCCGAAGGGCAGCTTGCGGCGGGTGGTGCGCTGGATGTTGGCAAAGTTGACGAAGATGCCCTGCGCCGTCTCGGGGCGGAGGTAGCAGGTGGAAGAGCTGTCCTCGGTGACGCCGATGGCGGTCTTGAACATCAGGTTGAACTTACGGATGGGGGTAAAGTCGTGCTTGCCGCAGACGGGGCAGACCACGTCCTCGTGTTCGGCGATGAAAGCATCCATCTCGTCAAAGCTCATGGCGTCCACGTTCACCTCGGGGTGCTCGTCGCCGATGAGCTTGTCGGCGCGGTGGCGGGCCTTGCAGGCGCGGCAGTCCAGCAGGGGGTCCGAGAAGCCGGCCACGTGGCCGGTGGTGACCCAGGTCTGGGGGTTCATGAGGATGGCGGCATCGAGGCCCACGTTGTAGGGGCTCTCCTGCACGAACTTTTTCAGCCATGCCTTTTTGACGTTGTTCTTGAACTCGACGCCCAGAGGGCCGTAGTCCCAGCTGTTGGCCAGACCGCCGTAAATTTCAGAGCCGGGGAAGACATAGCCCCGGTTCTTGCAGAGATTGACGATCATATCAAGGGTCTTTTCGCTCTGTTCCATTGTAAGTACATCCTTTCCGTCCGCGGCTGGTTTGCCGTGTCGTGTTGAGTCGTTGTCCCGGCGGCTTTCCCCGCAGCCGGGCCTGCTTTTCGTGTTGAAAGCAGAGTACCTTTACTTTATCATGTTTTGCGGGGATTGTAAAGGCCCGCCCCCTCGCTCCGCCCCGCCTCCAAAAAAACCAAGGCCCGGAGCGTTCCCGCTCCGGGCCTTGGAGTCATTTCTCAATGTGTATCACAGACCGGGTCTGTAATAATTTGAGCAGATGGGGTAATTAGTTCTTAGACTTGGCAACGATGACGACGTAGGTGCGCGACTTGGCCGCGTTCTCACCGGCGACAGTTGCCTTCACGGTGACGGTGTCCTTGTTGACCTTGATGGTCTTGACAGTGCCGGTGCCGGTCTTGTTGGCGTCTGCAACCATCTTGGTGTTCACAGCTTTAGCTGCCTTGCTCCACTTGTTGCTGCCAGAGGAGGGGACCTCAACGACGCAGACAACAGCACCGTCGACGGTGATGGCCTCAGTGGCGGGATCCTTGCTGTCATCAAGCTCCTTGACGGCCTTAACGGCCTTATCGCGGGCATCGGCCAGATCGAAGTCGCCGTCCTTCTTCTCGACAGCGTACTTGACGCTATCTGCAGCGCCAAACGTGTTCATCTTGTTCAGCAGCTCTTTCTCAGCGACTGCATCGCCCAGAGCGCAGCCAGTCAGCATGGACAGTGCCATAACACCGGTCAGGACGACGGCCAGAAGTTTCTTTGCCATTTTCATGATTTTTGCCTCCATAAATAAAAATGAATTATACAGGCGGGCCATCCATTTCCGGCTGTCGGCCTGTGTTATCATTATACCCCACCCATCATTTTTGTCAATATCTTCTTCGCATTTTTATCACCTTTACAAATTCTTCTCTTTTCTGTCGTGCATTTTCCACAAATTCACGGTAGCCCTCTCAGTCACGCCGCAGGCGTGACAGCTCCCCCAGAGGGGGAGGAGCTCAACCTCTCCGTCAGCGCTGACGCGCTGCCACCTCCCCTACCGAGGGGAGGCTTTGGCATTCCGCAAAGTGAACGGTTTCGCCAGAGGCTCCCCTACCAGGGGCAACCGCGACGACCGCCGCCAGTGGCGGAAACAGGGAGGAGCTGTTGGGGCAGCGGCCAGCAAGACGCAAGCGGAGCGCGGCGGATGCTGGGAGCCGCAACCCGGCCTTGTCGAGCGAAGCGAGACTGAGAGGTTGTACGAAGACAGAGCCTTTCCTCTGTAGGAAAGTCCGGCTCTTGGCGTTTCCTGTATCTTTTTGGCGAAACGTGTGGTATAATGGGTTTGCGGTTCACCCCGCGTATCTCACGGGAGAGGAGGTGGACGCGTTGGCCTATTTTCTCACATTTTTGGTATCTGTCGGAGCAGATGTAGTGTCGCACTTTATCTGCAAGTGGCTTGACAGGTGCGAAGAGAACCGCAAAGCCTAATTAAAAAGAAATCCCCCGGGGAGGTCGCAACTCCTTGGGGGATTTCTCATTGCTGGAGATGAAAGCGCTGGGTTCTCACATTTCTGTCTTTATTATATGCGATTCTCCGCAAAAGTCAAGCACTGTGCGGAAAGTTTACAAGCCCGACCTCTGTAGCAAGGCCCGCCTTTGTACAACCTCTCCGTCACGCCTGCGGCGTGCCACCTCTCCTTGTAGGAGAGGCTTTGGCAGTCCCCGCAAAGTGAACGGTTTCGCCAGAGGCTCCCCTACTAGGGGAGCTGTCTGCGAAGCAGACTGAGAGGTTGTACGAAGGAGAGCCTGACCGTAAGCACTAAAAAGAAGACCCCCTTTCGGAGCTGCAGCTCCGTGAGGGGGTTTTCTTTTGCTTTGGTGAGAACAATGGAAAGTATCATTCTTTCTTTCTTACTTTCATTATATGCCATTCTCCCCAAAAGTCAAGCACTGTGCAGAAAGTTTACAAGCGCGACCTCTGTAGCAAGGCCCATCTTTGTACAACCTCTCCGTCACGCCTGCGGCGTGCCACCTCTCCTTGTAGGAGAGGCTTTGGCAGTCCCCGCAAAGTGAACGGTTTCGCCAGAGGCTCCCCTACTAGGGGAGCTGTCGAGCGAAGCGAGACTGAGAGGTTGTACGAAGGGAAGCTTGACCTTTTCAGCGTCCTCTCCCACCTTTTATTTATGATACTTCATCCCCGCGTTGATGGTGCAGGCGCGGTAGATCTGTTCGGTGAGGACAAGGCGGGCCAGCTGGTGGGGCATCGTGATGCGGCCCATGCTGAACCGGAGCGCCGCCGCGCGCTTGACCTCGTCCGAGAGGCCATGGGACGAGCCGATGACGAAGGCCACGTCTCCCGCGCCGCTATTTGCGCGGTCGGCGAGGAACTGGGCCAGTTCCTCGGAGGAGATCTGTTTTCCCTCGATGCACAGGGCGACGATGGCCGCGCCCCTGCGGACGCTGCCGAGGATGGCTCTGCCCTCTTTGTCCAGCGCCTTTTTCACCACGGCGTCGGAGGCGTTCTTCTCTTCGATTTTTTCTTCCGGCAGCTCGACGATGCGGAAAGACGCAAACGCCGCCAGACGCTTCTGGTATTCGGCCACGCCCTCGGCGAAGTATTTCGCGTTGAGCTTGCCGACGCAGATCAGGTCGATGTTCTGCATGGTTATCTTCTCCTTCCTCGCGCTCCAAAGGCTCCCCCTTTGGGGGAGCTGGCGGGCGCAAGCCCGACTGAGAGGGCTAGGCCGCTGACGACGAATCCCAGACACAGCGATAGTATCACTCTGACAAAGAGCCTGCCTATCGCTGCGCCCACGGCTCTTTCGTGCCGGGCTTGCCCTCTCCGTCACCTTCGGTGACACCTCTCCCAAAGGGAGAGGCTTTGGCAGGCCGGGTAACTTTCCACTGGACGACTGAGGCCCGATATGGCGCAAAAGGGCGGGCCTTGCTTACGGGGACAGCGGCTTCTGGACAACGCACCTTGTCAAGCTGTCGCTGGCCTGGACAGCGGAGCACTACCGTTTCCGATATATTGTGCTTTGCTCGTCCAGACGAAGGCTGGCCGACATGCCAATGGCTCCCCCTTTGGGGGAGCTGGCGGGCGCAAGCCCGACTGAGAGGGCAAGGCCGCTGACGGCGAATCCCAGACACAGCGATAGTATCACTCTGACAAAAAGCCTGCCTATCGCTGCGCCCACGGCTCTTTCGTGCCGGGCTTGCCCTCTCCGTCACCTTCGGTGCCACCTCTCCCAAAGGGAGAGGCTTTGGCAGTCCCCGCAAAGTGAACGGTTTCGCCAGAGGCTCCCCTACTAGGGGAGCTGTCTGCGAAGCAGACTGAGAGGTTGTACGAAGACAGAGCCTGACCGTGAGCCGCTGCTGGACTCAACCTCTCCGGCACGGCTGACGCCGTGCCACCTCCCCTACCGAGGGGAGGCTTTGGCAGTCCGCAAAGTTTTCCTTCCCAGTCCAAAGTTTTCCTCTCCGCCAGAGGCTCCCCTACTAGGGGAGTTGTCGAGCGAAGCGAGACTGAGAGGTTGTACGAAGGAGAGCCTGCCCATCGCTGCGCAGCGGCTCTTTCCTGCCGGGCTTGCCCTCTCCGTCATTGCTTCGCAATGCCACCTCTCCCAAAGGGAGAGGCTTTGACAGGCGCAAAAATCACAGCATCGTCATCTGCTCCCCTTCATCCTCCGCGCGGACGAGCGCACCGGTGGCCGGCAGGCTGCGGACGCGGTAGCGGTGGGGATTTGCCAGTTCCAGCGTATCCGCCGGGACGACAGAGGCGATGGTCTGGTTCTTTTTCAGGGTCACGACGGCCACACCCTGACTGTCGCGGGTGGTCTTTGCGGCGATCTGCGCCGTGCCGACCAGAAGCATCCGTCCCGCGCTGGTGCGGATGGCCAGCTCCGTCTCCTCGGGCAGGAAGAACAGGGTCGCCAGCGGCTCTTTGTCGCAGTAGGCTTTCAGCAGCTTGCGGCGGTTCTGCTTGGTGGCGTAGGAGCTGAGCGGGATCTTTGCGCACCGGCCGCCGGCAAAGAAGAAGAGCATATAGCCGCTGTAGTCGGAGGTGATGACCATGTCGAGGATGTTCTCGCCCTCGTCCATGCCCAGACGGCCCGGCAGATAGATGCCCATCTGGGCCACCTTGCCGTCTTCCAGCTCGGCCAGACGCACCTTATACACCTGCTGTTTGTCGGTGAAGAAGAGCGCTTCTACGTTGTTCCGCGTCTCCACCTGCCGGACGATCTCGTCGCCCTCCTTGAGCTTGTGCGCACCGGCCGTGCGCAGGCTCTGGGGCGGGATCTTCTTCAGATAGCCCTCGCGGGTGAAAAAGACGGTGACGGGATAGTCCGGCACGGCCTCTTCCTCGGCGCCGCCCTCTTCCTCGGGCAGGTCGTAGAGGATCTCGCTGCGGCGGGGCTGGCCGTACTTCTTTGCCACGTCGGCCAATTCCTTCATGATGATCTTGCGGATGCGGGCAGGCTTTGCGAGGATGTCGTTCAAATCGGCGATGTCGGCTTCCAGCTGCTCAATCTCGCCGGTGCGCTTGAGGATATATTCCCGGTTGAGGTGGCGCAGCTTGATCTCGGCCACATAGTCGGCCTGCACTTCGTCGATGCCAAAGCCGATCATCAGGTTGGGGACGACTTCCGTCTCCTCCTCCGTGGTGCGGATGATGTGGATGGCCTTATCGATGTCCATCAAAATCGCCGCCAGACCCTTGAGCAGGTGGAGGCGCTTTTCCTTGCCGTGGAGGTCGTAGTAAGTGCGGCGGCGGACGCATTCCATCCGGAAGGCCGTCCACTCCTGCAAAATCTCCCGCACCCCCATGACCCGGGGCTGGCCCGAGACAAGGATGTTGAAGTTGCAGCTGAAGCTGTCTTCCAGCGGGGTGGCCTTGAAGAGCTTGGCCATCAGCTTGTCGGCGTCCACGCCGCGCTTGAGGTCGAGGGTGAGCTTGAGGCCGTTCAAATCGGTCTCGTCCCGCATATCGCTGATCTCTTTGATCTTGCCCGCCTTGACCAGCTCGGCGATCTTGTCCATGATGGCCTCCACCGTGGTGGTGGGCGGTATCTGGGTGATCTCGATCATGTTCTCGCCCGGCACGGCGGCGTAGCGGGCGCGCACCTTCACACTGCCGCGGCCATTCTCGAAGATGTCCCGCATCTGGGCTTCGTCATAGAGGATCTGGCCGCCGCCCACGAAGTCCGGGGCGGGCATGGTGGTGGAGATGTCGTGCTTCGCATCCTTCATGAGGGCGATGGTGGTATTGCACAGCTCTGCCAGATTGAAGGAGCAGATATTGCAGGCCATACCGACGGCGATGCCCAGCGTGTTGTTGGCCAGAATGGTCGGGAAGGTCACGGGCAGAAGGGTCGGCTCGGTGGTGGTGCCGTCGTAGTTGGGGAGGAAGTCCACCGTCTCCTTGTCGATGTCCCGGAACAGCTCTTCGCAGACGCCTTCCAGCTTTGCTTCGGTGTAGCGGGCCGCGGCGCAGGACATATCCCGGCTGTAGGCCTTGCCGAAGTTGCCCTTGCTGTCCACGAACGGCACCAGCAGGCTCTCGTTGCCCCGGCCCATCCGCACCATGGTGTCATAGATGGCGGCGTCGCCGTGGGGGTTCAGGTGCATGGTGCTGCCCACGATGTTCGCCGACTTGGTGCGCGCGCCCTTGATAAGGCCCATCTCATACATCGTATACAGCAGCTTCCGGTGGGCGGGCTTGAAGCCGTCGATCTCCGGCAGGGCGCGGCTGACGATGACGCTCATCGCGTAGGGCATATAGTTCGTTTCCAGCGTGCGGGTGATGGGGTCTTCCAGCACACTGCCGGCGTTCAGTATCTCAACGCCCTCGCCCAGCTGGGGGCGGACAGGCTTTGCAGTTTTTTTGCTCGATTTTTTTGCCATTGTAAATCCTCTTTAAGACACATCCAGATCGTCCAGATACTCTGCGCCGTGCTGGGCGATATGCTCCTTGCGGCCTGCGAGGTTGTCGCCCAGCAGGATGTCGAACACCTGCGCGGTGCGCTCCACGTCGGTGGGCATCACCTTGATGAGGCGGCGGCTCTCGGGGTTCATGGTGGTCAGCCACATCATCTCGGGGTCGTTCTCGCCCAGACCTTTCGAGCGCTGGATGGTGTATTTTTTATCGCCGATCTCCTCGAGGAAGGTGGCCTTCTCGGGCTCGGTGTAGGCGAAATAGGTGCGGTCTTTCGTGGTGATCTCGTACAGCGGCGACTCCGCGATATAGACGTAGCCCTCGTTGATGAGGGTGGGGGTCAGGCGGTAGAGCATGGTCAGCACCAGTGTGCGGATCTGGTAGCCGTCCACGTCGGCATCGGTACAGATGACGATTTTATTGAAGCGGAGATTGTCGAGGTTGAAGGTGGCAAGCTCCTTGTTGTGCTTGCCGCCCAGCTCCACGCCGCAGCCCATGACCTTGATGAGGTCCACGATGACGTCCGACTTGAAGATGCGGGCGTAGTCGGCCTTGAGGCAGTTCAGGATCTTACCGCGGATGGGCATGATGGCCTGATATTCACTGTCGCGGCTGGTCTTGACGGCGCCCATAGCCGAATCGCCCTCGACGATATACAGCTCACGGCGGGAGGCGTCCTTGGTGCGGCAGTCCACGAACTTCTGCACCCGGTTCGCGAGGTCGATTTGGGTCGAGAGTGTCTTTTTGATGCTCTGGCGCGTTTTTTCGGCGTGCTCACGGCTCTGCTTGTTCACCAGCACCTGCTGACAGATCTTCTGGGCCTCGTCGGGCTTTTCGAGGAAGTAGACTTCCAGATAGTGCTTGAGGAAGTCGGTCATGGCCTGAGAGACAAACTTGTTGGTGATGGCCTTTTTGGTCTGGTTCTCATAGCTGGTGCGGGTGGAGAAGCTGGACGAAACGTAGACCAGACAGTCCTGCACATCCTGAAAGCTGATGGCACTCTCGCCCTTTTTGTAGAGGTTCTTATCCTTCAGATACTTGTTGATCTGGTAGACGAAGGCCGTGCGGACGGCGTGCTCCGGGCTGCCGCCGTGCTCCAGCCAGGACGAGTTGTGGTAGTATTCCAGCAGCTGCACCTTGTTGGAGAAGCAGAACGCCGCACTCATCTTTACCTTATAATCAGGCTGGTCTTCGCGGTCACGGCCGGTGGCTTCGCTCTCGCAGCTGAACACCGGGGTCAGGCTGTCCTCGCCCGCTGTCTCAGCCACATAGTCGGCGATGCCGTGCTCATAGCACCAGCTCTCCTTCCACGGCTTGCCGGTGGCGGGGTCTTTCTCCTTTTCGTCGGTAAAGTTGAGGGTCAGGCCCGCGTTGACGACAGCCTGACGGCGGAGGACATCTTTATAGTAGCTGCCGGGGACGTCGATGTCGGTAAAGACCTCATCGTCCGGCTTCCAGTGGATGATACTGCCGGTGCGGCGGCCCTTGTAGGGCTCTTTGTGCAGGCCGCCCACGTTCTCGCCCTTCTGGAAGTCGAGGTGGTAGTGGAAGCCGTCGCGGTAGATGTCAGCAGTCATCCATACCGAGGCGTACTGGGTGGCGCAGAGGCCCAGACCGTTCAGGCCGAGGCTGAATTCATAGTTGTCCTCGCCCTCGCCGTACTTGCCGCCTGCGTACATCTCACAGAACAGCAGCTCCCAGTTGTAGCGCTCTTCGCCCTTGTTCCAGTCCACGGGCATACCGCGGCCAAAGTCCTCGACGATGACGCTGCCATCCTTGCAGCGGGTGACGTTGATGGTGTCGCCGTGGCCGTCGCGGGCCTCGTCGATGGAGTTGGAGACGATCTCAAAGATGGAGTGGGCGCAGCCCTCCACGCCGTCCGAGCCGAAGATGACGGCCGGGCGCTTGCGCACACGGTCGGCACCCTTCAGCGAAGTGATGCTTTCGTTGCCATATTCCTGTTTTCTTGCCATGCTGCTCCTCCCGGCCCCGGAATGTTCTTGCAGTGGAGCCGTCTCAAACGCTTTTGCTATATATAGGTATATATTCCCACAGCGGGAGAAAAGCGATTCTTTTCATTCTTATTTATTAAACCATAGGTTGTTGAAGATGTCAAATAGTCTTTCCATGTCTGCCGCCCGCAAAAAGCGTCAGAAAAGTCAGTCTTATTTTAGACGATAACACGGGCAAAATATAGAAAGTTAAAAAATTCTCAAAAAATTTTGCATTTACCCCTTTACAAAATCGAAATTTCAGGTATAATAATCATCGTCCGGTGCGCCTCTGTAGCTCAGTCGGTAGAGCAGGGGACTGAAAATCCCCGTGTCATTGGTT
>ERZ810710.21-NODE-21-length-61109-cov-15.7391_pt1 | contig 61109 bp, 88 predicted proteins | sample MGYA00520190_ERZ810710 | MGnify/ENA primary metagenome ERZ810710 (study PRJEB31588, sample SAMN03399942) | human gut metagenome | study: EMG produced TPA metagenomics assembly of the PRJNA231909 data set (A prospective, longitudinal analysis of the...
CTTCTCCCTGTTTGGGAGTAAGATAATTAACAATAACACTCTATTATACAAAGACTTACGAACAAAGAAAAAACAATATGTTGAAACAGTGTGTCAACAGCTGCCAATATTTTGAAGAACTAAGGATTAATAAGATTGATGATACCTTGTCTCCCTATTCCGGTAATCTTTCTATGGTAGATAATATGGCCATTGTCAGCAACCTCTTGCTTTATATCAAACCAGCCAAGAGTAGCGTATTTAGTATATGGCACCCACGTCTGATTAACTTTGTATTGCACACCAAGTTCCTTTAAACGGTTATTAAGTTCAATTGCCGATTTAAGTCCCAATTCTTTGGCAACTTCCGTACATGTATAGGTTTTATTTACATAAGTAAGAACAGCTACCTGCTTCTCTGCTTCAATGCGTGCTGACCGTTCTTGTTTCAATTTCGTGAGAGCCGCTATCATGGCATCAGGATTATTTAGGGCCTCTTCTATAAAGTCAGAGGTCGCAAAGATACCATGCTTACGTATTGAAGGTAATACTTCATCACACACCCAGTCTTGAAACTGTTCAGCATTAGGGAGGTTACTTCTCATTATAAGCCGATATACATCCTTTTCTGGAATATATACCATATTAGTACCACCAATTCCATTGCCATGTGGGTAAAACACCTTTTTGCCTGATTTGCAATGCCTTTGTATTGCATCAGCTGTATCAGAATAGCCCAATGCAGTCGCTACATCCTTTGCACAAAACAAAGGATCATTACTTTCGTTCATTACAATTCGGACTTCGCCAAATTGCTCATTTTTGAAAATCTGAATATCATTCATACAATTTTCGTAATGTGCCCCTTCACACATGGGAATATAAAAAAAACAGTACCGAACGCTTGAGGATCTTTCGGCACTGTTTACATATTCCCAACTCTATGGAAATACTTAATATTTTCATGCGTTTCCTCAAACTGTATCGCCATTACAAAAATATAAATAATTTCAGAAATGTCAAATATACATTGAGAATAATCAAAAAGGCCTATTTTATCTCATAAGATGAAAAACAGAACTAAAATCAAGTAATTAGTCAGAAAAATTACGGGGATTATAATTTTACCACATGAAAAATAGAACATTTTCACAACATCCAATACACCCTCGCCAATATCGCACAGAAAGCGCAATACGGAATGTCAGAATCGACGATATCGATCAATGTAGATATAATACGGTCAAAGATTTCTTCTAAACGTTCCATAACATAACCAACAGAAGTCTACAAAAATCGGAATGGTACCGATCATCGACTTGTTCCAACAATATGTCCAGCTTATCGTTTTTCATTGTCAAGAACTGATTTTATCCGTTCTTCAGTAAAACCAAAACGGGCAGCAAACTTTTTGAAAGCGCCCATCCTGCCACCCGGAATAAGAGCATACATACTATTAATAGGAGTATCGCTCTTCAATGCTTTCTTAATTTCTTTATTTTTCATGAATTAACGTATTAAATGTTTGACCTTGTTTTTACAGCAATCACACTCACATAATAATGACTTTGCATATTCCCACGTCTTTTCAACAATATCATCACCGATATACTGTATTTCTTCACCGTACGGATCTATGCCGATGGCCTGACATATATGGGTAGCCATGTGTCCACATTCGTGCCTCCATGATTTAGCAAACTCCTTTGGGGACGAAGTAAGGGCAATAACCATTACTGTTTCCCGGGTGCCGAAATTAGAGTAAGTAACTCCGGTATTCAGGTTGCCGGAGTTTATGTTATCGTACGCAGTACGGAGCATATTACCGTCGCAGCCGATAGAGTGCATATAATCCAATATTTCTTCCGTGTAATACGTATCTACTGCGTAATACACCATGCAGTTCCAGTCATATTTGGATAGTATAAACCGTTGCCTTATCATTTATCAAAGCATTTCGTCCCACTCTATAGGTATTCCAGCCGCAATCATTGTAACATACCATCTTCGCATCGTTGTTCCATCAGGTGCGTCAGGATCATCAATCGTGTCTTTTACATACAATGCTTGATACTGTTCGTTCGGAACAGATGATTTAAGAAAATCGGCTTTGCACATATTAGCTACATATACGTAGTCATAACCGATCTTATTTTTAAGAGTTACACCGTATTTAGTTAACAGTGCGTCCACCTCGTCCTTAGACATCGCAGGCAGTTTTTCTTTTTCTCCGTTCTGACCCTTCCATTCCATTAAAGAAACAGCAAATTCACACATTTTCTTGTTGAAATGCCATCCAAAATGCGAAAGATATACTTCCATTTCTTCCGGTCTTCTATCTCTTATATCCAGAGGTTCTCTTTTCATGACTTAATAAGGTTATAGGGAGCAGATAAACTACTCCCTAATTAAACATTAGCGATAGCGTGAATAGCGTCCGGTACCCCGTACACCACGTCTTTCACCCATACCACCACGATTAGAATTACCACCTCGGCCATAACCACCGCGTTCACCCATGGTTTCTTCGTCAAAATAGCGATCGTCATCATATCTACGATCTTCATCCCAGCGTTCACCCATGCCCTCACCCTCGGAAAGCTCTTCTATGCATTGCATGAGCTTACCACCGTAGCGAAGCATCTTTTCAGCGTAGTCGGACATTTTCTCGACCTTGCTTTCGGAAATTTCAATCATCATCATACTTGTTATTTTTTAGAATTGTTACTACTTGCAGCCTTCTCAGAGGACTTAAAGAAATCAGCCATCATAGCTTTCAATTCGCTAAGTTCTTGCCGAAGCGCTTTGTTCTCCGCTTCCTGCTTTTGTCTTTCTGCAAATTCTGGGTTAAGTACCTGGAGCATTTTATCACATGATTCCATCACAGACTTATGATGCTCGACACTTCCTAATATCTCAGAAGAACGATTTCGCATAGCCGCCACTTCCGCATTCATAGATTCTCTTGAACCGGATATTACCATATTACCTCCACCTGGAAAATTTGCATCAGCAATATCAGACATGGCAGGTATTTTTTGAAAGGTAACAGTCTGTTCACCTACCTTGATAGTTATATCAACCACCATCTTAGGAGGTTGTCCATAAGGAAGGGGTTGCTGCATAAACTCAGGAACAGGATTAGACACTCCAGAAACGGAGCCGACCTCTATATATGGAGTACCATCCCTATGCAAAATGAAAAACTCACTATTTACTCTTAGATTCTGAAAAGGCATAATCAATAAACTCTTTAAGGAGCGGGATTACTCCCGCCCATTGTTTTAAACTACCCCGGTAAGAATTTGCAATGTGTTGCTACCTGATTCGTAGTAGCACAGATAAATTCCGGTACCGGTAATATCCGAAGCAGTAACATCTGCACCGGCGATCGTAGTCAGTGCCTGAGTAGCACCGTTGGTATCAAAAACTACCGGTAATGTACCGGTAGTACCGGAAGGGATCGGCTGTGCCAAACGGAACAGAATCAATCCGCTAAATGGAGCAGAAAGGAACGGATGATTCCGGAAAGAGAAACGTACGTTGGTAGTACCTACGGTAACCCCTGTACTCTCCAATCTTGGAATACCATTCTTATTTGCCATGATAAAAGGACTAATGAATGCCATATAATGCCTCCTTCCTTTTATCCCCAACCATTAAAATTGCCCCATGCTCCAATACCATTGTAAAGACCATACTGAGCTGCAACGCAAGAAGGAATCCCTACAACCGGACTATAAGGCACCTTCGCTACTTCCGGCTGATTACATTCGATTTTCGCAAGACGAGAACTCAAATCATTTAAAGCTGCACCAAGAGGAGCCGTTGCCTGTCCGACGATCTGAGAGGTCATGGCAGAACTTTTAAATGTGCTATTCTCCTCACGAAGTTTATCAATCTTGTTCTGCATTTCGCGCATTTCAGCCGCACGCTGGCCGGCAAGAATCTGTTGTGTGCTATCCTTGATGGAATTTTGCAGATCACAAGTCTGACGTTGAGTTTCATATGCAACAGAAGCAAAGCCTCTTTCCTGACCAGTCGCAACACCGTTAATGGCATTTTGCAATGTGTTCGTTTGCTGACAGATCGCCAGACGGTTTTCGCAGCAGCATGAAGCAATCTGTTGAGCGATCTGACAGTTACCCTGCTGGATAGCATTGATAATCTGCATTGAGCTTTGACCAACCTGATTTCCTACCTGTTGCACCTGTGACATCACCCCATTGATAGCATTCTGAACCTGACCGATTGAACAGTTTAAATTAGTAGCCAGATTGTTGATTGCCTGTCCGTTCCCCTGAATTGCACTCATAAGTAACTCCCTTCCTGCATCGTTATTAATTAAGTTAGGGATACCGGCTCCAGCAAATCCGCCACCGTTTCCGCCATCTCCATTATTTCCCCAGCCATTGCGTCCAAACAATGGGAACAGGAAGAACAGGAAGATTATCCAAAGGAAAGAAGAGCCATCACCACCAAACATACCGCCACGATTATTCATTGCAAGCAACAAATTGGGGTCAAGACCGTTTTTCTGCAATAAGGGGGCAAGCATACCAAGCATACTGCCTCCTCCACCACTCCCGCTTTCCGGGAATACGTAAGTCTTTGTTTCACTCATATTTAATTATACAGTTATAACACGGTCAATATTAACCGCATCACAAAGAACACGATAAATCCGTTGTACTTAAATTATATCGTTGTAAGCTCGTTGTAAACTGATTGTAGATTTGTTGTGACACTCCATTTACGGGTGCGGATAGAAAAGTTATTCTTGAGTTTATTAACGCACTGTTGAGTTAGCCCGGTAAGGTATGATATTTCTCCTTCTGTTATTCCCCTTTCTGTGAGTACATTTACAAGTATTGATCGGGCATCAACACAGACCTCTTTGTTACTATGAAACATTGAATATTCGTCTATTCCCGTCGTCTGACAGACTACCGCTACTACCTTCTGATACATATCAACAATTTTCATGCTAAAGAACATATTAGATTATAAAACAAAACATCGAAGGCACTGTTATTTAACTTTGAAAGCCTCCTAACAGTGTTCCGACGATGTTTGCCCGTTTCTGATTGGTAGTCGTATGACGGGTAGTGAGGCTTTCTTTTACTTCTTTGCCCCTAAAGAATGCGTTTGTTAATGGTGTTTCCTATGCCGGCCTTCTACCACCGGCAAATCAGAATATTATTTCATATTATCCTCCTTTCCTTTTAATGCAGATATACAATAAAATAAGAGCGATACATATCAAGCCGCCAAATGCCCATCCGCCAAGTTCTATCTTTGCCTTCTGCCATCTGGTCAACGCCTTTTCAACCGGATAAGGTATCTGAATACTGTCCGTCTTAATCACAGTATCAATACGATTAAGATATAAATACTTATATAGATACCGATCCTTGTATGTGTACACTGTATCACCCCTGTCTATTACATAAATGCTGTCACGCTGATATATACTATCATGACGAATACTATCTCTTGTCTTATACTCACTCTTAATAGTTTCAACCGGCACGTATTGAGTAGTCCTACATCCGGCGAAACATATTGCAGACATCAGCAAAACGATACATGTTAACCGTTTCATAATACCCCCTCTTGCGGAACCGTCCACTCAGGACCACTCAAGATACTTCTTAGTTCGGACGAATCATGCCGATACGAGGTCATGGCATCCTCTTCTCTCAAGACGGGATCGATATAATCTTCATGCAAGATGACTTTCAAACCGTTGACTGATCTTCTTGCTTGTGCCGGTACCACAACACCGTGATTCAGGCACCATTCAACTGTTACAATTACGTATTTCATAACTTTCTTATTAACTTTAAGGAAATATTTGTTTGGTCTCCGGGAAGCTCTTTGTGACATTCTTATCGTAGAGGACTTCTATCTCAATAGGCTTGTCGATTGCGATTTGAGCCATTATTCCTAAATTATAAATTCCATCACTCAATGAAATTGCCGGTATATCGTAAACTCCATCTTTAGATATAGGATAAGTCCAAGGGTCTTTAGTTGAATCAATCATCATTCCCATTAATCCAACTGCCCAATTACCTTCACCAACGCTATACTGATTAAGTCCTGTGACTTTTATTTTGTAAAACGGTACTTCAATCGGCTCTCCGGTATCTGCTTCGGGATTCATAGCTACCGCAATAGCACCATTAAAGGTTTCAGTTGTGCTATCTACAACAATTTTATTTGTTGTAACTTTGCCAGTAGCAAAATCTGGATAATCAACGGCTTTATAGGCAAAGTTATCAAAGTTCAATGCGAACACTGGATTTGGAGTACCATATTCCATGACTTTGATTTCTTTCTGAATTTCTTCAGCGGTGAGAACATTTTGATATATGGCAACAGAATATATAGCTACATTACTATATTCCATTGGACGATATGAATTACTTAATTTACAACCTAATGTAAGAGGAGTTGCAGCGTTTTTATCTATATTAAATGTTCCAACACTATATTCTCCATAATTTTTATATGTTGTAAAATTGTTGTTAAGTACACCAGAAGTATCATATTGTAAAGCTACTTCATCTGTATGAATATTTAATATAGAATTAACAATATTGGGTTTTATATTAATAGGTTTAAATTTTATAATTATAGTACCCACCTTATATCCAACTTTATCAAGTTTCAGATAATCATCTATACCATCTGTTACAATTGCCCCTTCATATTCTGGAATTTGCTGTATAGTTACATTTTGAGATAAGGCGTTCTGTACAATGAAACCAACATTATAAGTTTGAGTATTAACTACACTCTTAGGTAAATCATATTCTCCATCTGAGGGAATTGCCATTAAGACTCTTGCTCCATCATTAGTAGGTGAATACCCATAAGCAAGTTGGTTATTGGCTGTAAGTCCTGTCACTCTTATTCTTGTAGCATTTAATTGACTATTCCCATATTTTGAAAGTATCCAATTATTGGCCGGAACAAAGTTCATTATCGTAATAGAATGATCATCCGTTACGAATACATTCTGCGCTTTATTATAAGTTAGGTAATTCTCATTGAATAAACCATATCCACTACCCCAAGCCCAACCGAAGTTATACGCGGTCAATATTTCACCTTTTATTCCCTTGATAGTATTCCTATCTTTATCAAAATTGCTCTTACCTTTAAAGTTCCAATAATCCACAAGGGAAGGGTGAAAAGGAGAAGTTTGCCCTCCCTTTGAAGCTGATCCAAGACGTATTCCCCTAACCTGAGCCGTGTTAATGCCAACGCGGTTAATCTTTACCTGATTGATTGAAACTTTCATTCCGATACAAGAATTTTAGCCAAAGTAGGCTGTGAGATAGACTGCACTTTGATATACATCCCGGGAATCACTCCTGTAATAGCAACATCCATTGTGCTACCCACATAGTTATATGATCCAAAAGGGACGTAATTCCCATTCGTCATGCTTTGAAACAGAGCGACACCGTTATTCTTATCTTCACTTGCAAATTCAAGATGAAGGCCTGCATCCGATTGAAGTTGCACAGGGTCCGACACATAAGCTTCACCCTGTTTGCTGAAAGTTAAATCTGTTAGAGCCATGTTACTTTGAATTTAAATAGTTAATAATACCTTCTATGTGAATATTTGCCACAGTCCGCTTGCCCTCAGCCGACAATAAGAAATCTACATCTTCCTTGTTGTCCTGGAAGAAGTTCTCTGTCAATATAGCGGGGCAGTTCGTATCCCGGCAAATAGCCAAGTTCTGCACCCAATAGTCCACATCCGGAGTCTGTTTGCGTACTGTCACACCTTTACTTATTGCTGCTTGTGCCAGGGAAGAAGCCAGCCTTTTGCTATTAAAAGAAGCATTATCACTGACATATACACCCCATCCCCGAGCATTCATCCAACTTGTCCCGTTACCGGCCGCATTGCAATGAATGGATACCAGAATAGCATTTTTTTGAGAATCGCGATAAATATTATTAGCACGTTTGCAACGCTCAGACAATGGAACATCCACGTCCTCCTTCACAATGCGTTCCGCGTCAACACCATGCTTTCTCAGACCAAAAACTACCATATCCGCTATCTCTCTGGAATAAGCCCACTCACGTAACCTTCCGTCCGGTGAACACTTTCCCTGTGTATTCTCGCCATGGCCATTGTCAATTAGAACTTTCATACTCTTTCCTCCTTATTTTCTTTTCCTCTTTATTTATTTAATATTAACTTTGCGAAAAATTAGATTTTTATGGATATATCCTATTGCCATTATCGGTTTTATCATTCGTAAATGCAAAGAATATGACATAAAGCATAAAGGGAATTAGATATACTAAATTTAAATTCATTTCTTGTCCTCCTCCTTTTTAGTTATCACCTCTTTTAAATCTTCTTTCTCTATCTTGAATACCTTTTTAGCGAATAACCCAATAGCTACTATCAGATTAAAATCATATCCCTTGGGCTTAAGAATATTCGATATGATAGAGCAACCTTCGATAAAGCAGACAGATAAGCAAGCAAATATATCAATGTTATATCTTCCACCACTGGCCTCGTTTATCATCACCACCATGATTACAAAGCTAAAATAGGTAACCATCTTACCCATTGTAGCCCGCCAAGCCCTACTAAACCTCACGCGCTCACCCATCAACAAGCTCTTTCTGCACCCCGTGGCCAAATCACACAGTATTACAAAGAACATAGTGATCAACCATGGGATCATGTGCTCTATAGCTTCCATTACGAAACTTCCGGCTACAGGAGCAAACAGACCAGAAGAGAATTGATGTATTGATTTGTCTTGCATATTTGTCTTTTTAAATAATAATACTACATTTGTAATCAGATTACATAATTAAATTAAAACTAGATAAATGCGTGAGCCTATCTTGCCTGTGAAGGTGAGGTGGGCTTTTTTATGCTATGACTTATCACTAGTGATCTGGTCAATGATCTTACGGATATCAGACATATAACATTCAAAGTCATTCGTGTAGATAAAACTAATAGTAGTTATCTGCGGAGTTGGAACAGGGTCAAATCGGACCTCTCCCAACTTCATCTCTCTGATCTCTTCGTGTGTGCCATCTCCATCAGCATTCGGTACCGTTTCTGTTGCATTATCGGTTACACCGACAAATATCGACTGTTTGTTACCATTGATTGAAGTATATCTGATCGAATATTTAACGGTCGGAATACTTAAAGAAGTTCCTTCAAAGCTATTTACTTCTGTTGTACCAGTAGCTACAATTTTAATCTCTTCGTTCATAACATTTTAATTTTAAGTTTATAATAAGTTTATTCTTTGTTTTGATTCAAAGCTGAATCCAGCAATTTGAAGAGGGGAAACTTTATATAAGCAAAGAAAATCTGATCTGATAATCCTCTAATCAAATCAACGTTAGATTCATCTACTTCAACTTCACCTTCAAAATATATTTTCCGGCCTAAATCTTGTTCCTGGATATCACGCGCATTGAAATAAATAGCATTACCTAAGTCCTTGCTTACGTCTCTGTAATCAATCACTCTCTCCGTCCCGACAATGTTACCCTCAGAGTCTCTCTTCTCAACCTCTTTCATCAAGACATTTCCTTCGATATCGTTAACCACGATCTTTCTAAAATCTATTTTCATACTCTATATATTTTGATTTAATAATTATCTCTTTACTTACCAGACATTACGACCTACTAAATACAAGTAGAAATTTACGTTTCTATCTCCTTGGTTAGCATCGACCAAATGCACTTCAAGGTAAGTGCTAGTAATACTCTTTACCATGCCAAAACACCATCCATTGTCATCTGAGGCCTGTATAATCGCCGAATATTTTGTGTGACCTAAATTATGATAGATACGGTACCTTCCGGTTGATATATTACTTACTGTACCAACTGTACAACCATTTCCCCAAAATTGGTTACCAGTACCACCAGCATACACATAAACACCACAAAGAATACCAGGAGCGTTCCATGACTCAGAATTACGTTGGCCAAACAGATGAGATCCATGACTCTGTATTGCATGTCCACCCTCAGAGTTTGCGATGATTCTCAAAGCCTTTCCTCCTTGTCCGTATGTAGACAGAGAGAGGCAGTCTTGGTTGTCATTACGAATCTCCAACAATGGGTAACTTCCTACTGTAGCTGCACCTCCATACTGATTTATACGCAAGAAGCGATAGCCATTGATTTCAAGCTGTATCTTAGCGTCTGCTACGTTACGAGAATATATGGCGTTGTTTTGGATCTGCCAACCACCAAGGTAAGAGCCATTCGTTACTGTAAGATTTCCAGTAGTAATTCTACCTGCTGATAAAGCATTTGTAACAATTGCAGTAGCATCGATCAGAACTGTATTTATATATCCCCCAACGACTATTGTCTCTCGAGGTTGTGATGAAGCATGGTTTACCATATCCTGCCAGGAAGAATACCCAATATTGGAGGCAATGCTATTTTTCAAAGAAAGCATAGCTGTTTCATCCAATAGACCTTGCGGTCCTTGCGGACCAGTTGCACCCTGAGGGCCCTGTGGTCCTGGAAGCCCTTGCGGACCTCTATCTCCTTGCGGACCTTTAGCACCGGCGGGTCCTTGCAATCCCTGAGGACCTGTAGCGCCGGTATCTCCTTTAGGCCCCTGCGGGCCTTGTGGTCCTGTATTACCCTTGAAATTTTGCTGCTCGGATGCCGACAAGCCGGAAAAAGTAACCATGCCTGCAATACTGATATCTTTCCCGAATATATTGATAGCACCCGGCTTAATAGTGATTCCAGTTTTTAATTCATCCTTTGTAGGAGTGTCATCAATAGAGCCGGCGTCATAAACCGTAGCAAAGGCAAGGTACCAGACGACAGGAAGGTTCCCATTGCCTCCTGTCAAATAGAAGTAATTGGTAGAATAGAATGTACCACTTGAACCACATTTGACATAGTACGCATATTCTTCCCAGTCACCGGTTCCAACATTGTTGGTGAGCCATTTTGATGTACCACCGTTACCTATGGCATTTGAAGCCCATTCAATTACTAGACCTGCGGGAATCCATGCGATAAACCGGGTAATAAATACAGCGTTTGCACGTGATTTAGTACTAAAAGTAAACCCACCTAAACCCGGTTCTACAGCCCCAGACGTCGTAATTTTAATTTTATATCCGGATTGATTAGGCAAATTAATATCTGCTACTCTTTCAACTGCAACCATACCATTACCAGCATTATTGTAGCTTCCAATGCCGTTTCCCCCGCTCCTAAACTCCGGATCACGATTCAACATCTTACCCTTACTCATAGCAAGGGCAATCAAACGTGCATTACCCGATACCGTTGATACAAGGTTAATATCAGTCTTGGTCTGAGAGATCTCAGTGCCCTGATTGGATACAACCTGTCCGAGAGCATCAAAATCGGTTTGGGAGACTTTGCTTTCAATTAACCCTTTCGTTACTTTTATCTCTGAGTCGGTGTAGGTCTTGGCAATGTAGTTAAGATCTTCGGGGGCGGGGCTCCAGGTTACAGGAGTATTGGTTTCAAATACGCCAATACGCAAATAAGTAGATATATAAGTACCATAAGAACCTAATATATGCTTAATAGGTTTTGATGTAAGAACGAAGTTGTTTACTATGCTATCATTAGTTACCGCTATTTCTTCATACGCGCCATCAGTGTAAACGATCCGAAAAAAGACACTTCGTGAACCACTCGGGATTGTAGACGATGGAACAAAATGATCTATAAACACATAATACCTTTTTTGTGAGTTATATGTCAAGCCAAACATGTCCTTGTTAGCTACAAGTGATTCTTTATGCAACAAAGATGGTAGTATTAACAACTCTCCTTCATTAGTATATTTTGAAGCGTATGTAAATCCCGCATCAACAATACGTTTAAAAGAGCATAAGTTCTTAATACCTGCAACTCGCTCACTTGCAGACGGAATCCACTGCGTTACCCCTATGTTACCATCAGTAAGAACAGCCCAATGCACTTTTGAACCGTAGGTTCCATTAGGGAATTGATATAGTGACATTCCATAGCCTTCTGTATAACCGCTCATTGTAATTTCTTTGCTTTCTACAATTCTATCACCTTTGGTTGTAAAATAAGCAATTATATTATAGCCATTGTTAGAATAAGCTCTAATTTCGTTATTATCATTTCCAAGTGTATAGCATAATGTCAACGTATACTTCTTGCCATTAACTACTGGAACATCATACCCATATTCTCCAAATCCGTATGATGTATTTGCTTTCTCTGTATAGGCACCCTTTAATAAATTGACATCAGCAACTTTCACCTTACTCACCTCACCCTTCACAGCCAACGTAATCTGTCCGGGTAAAGCCTCCATAATCGTGTCAGTCTCAATCTTAACCTTTTCACCTACGTAAGAGTATGAAGCGGAGTTGATAGCGTCTATAATTGTCCGCTGCTGGTCATAATAAGCCTGTTGAAGAGTTTTGAATGAAGCGCTGACCGGTATATTTTCAGGCTCACTTGCCGAATGTGTCTCAAGCACATGATAGTAATCGTTGAAAGCATTCCGATAAGCAACGGTATCAATGCCATACCGTGTTGCATTAGCCAGAATAGAATCTCTTTCTGCCTTTAATGCCTCCATTTCCTGCTTTAACGCGGTCTTTTCAGTTGGTGATATGACACCATCATCCGCCCAGGTATTCAGTCTGTCCTGAGCAGCTTTCGCATCGGTTTTGGCGATGTCTATTTCTTTGTTGGTTGACTCAAACTCCTGTTCGATGGTCTTGCCGTTGCGAAGGATGAAGATGCCTTTTAGGAAAGCGTTGATAGAGTATATACCATATCCCGAAGGTTGATAACTTGCGGGGAAATCAGTATCCGTAATGCCTCCCAAATATCCTATTCTCGTTTTCAGCTTCCCTTCAAACGTCTTTGAATTAACCCCATCCAATATATCGATCACAGGATGACCGTTGGCTACCGGCTGGACAACAGGAGAAAAATAAGCGTTAGGCGTAGATATATCGACAATCACATTTTTACCGTCATTGAAAATCCGGCCGGCTTCTCCGTTTTGCTCTGAACCTGCAAACAGTTCCGGGGTGCTTATCTGGGCACCGTCCTTAAAAGTTAATACATATCCTTTAGTAGTGTAAGCATACACCACACCACTAACTAAGACGCTGTTAGAGACAGTTCCTATTGTCTTACCTCCTAAATCATATTCCTTCTTCGTTATACTTCCATTTTCAATAGAATAGTAGCTCTTTGAAGTAAACACAAGGAAGCAAGCGGATTTGTAGCAGATTGCATCAGTCATGGTATCATCTATGTCATATACGGAGAACTGAGAATCCTTAAGATTCCTAACTTCCAAAGACAGTCTGTCTGAAGATAACATATAATTCCCATTGATACGCATAGCCTTTGTATAGACCATATCCTCTTTATACAGGGTGACAGTTCCGGATTTGTCTATGGCAAACTTGACCATATAATCCCTGCTGCTTTTACTTCCACGCCAGCCGATGTAGAAATGATCATCGTCAAAACCCATATTTCCCTTTTCATAGGTGTAGAAGTTAACGCCGGCATCCAAATCGCTTACAGCCATGGCACCGGTAAACAAGTTGTTGATGTCGGAAGAATATCCTATTGCCGATAATGTCCCGGTCGAGTAAATATCAGCTACATAGACATACCCGCCATTCCAGTAGAACAAATCCTGCAATAGGGTAAATTCATAAGGTGTAGCGTTTAGTTTCGTCCATACGGGAGAAGTGAGTGAAGCTGATTTGTAAAAATTAAGGCTGGCTGTACTAAAGTCAGCCGCAACTATCAAGTCCGACTTAAAATACTTTCCATCTGCCGTACCGGCATATATAGTGTGAATAGTCTGCGTTTCATCCTCTACAGTAGCCGGCAAAGACGAATATTCACCCAAACCTTCATTCTGCGGGCTGCCTTCCTCGGCAGATAAATAAATCAAGCTCTGTCGGGCCACATTCTGAGTGTTGCCCATTTGCACCAATTCGTCATCCTGTTTAGGAACAACGCCATTAAACTCACTTTTCAGAATCCAAACCTTAGAGCCTTCTGCACGATCAATCTCTACCCAATAGTATTCTACTTCGTTTCCGCTAAATACCTGGTGTCTAACAAGGTCATGCGCTTGAAATGTTGGCTGATCGTCACCGAAGTTGAGGACGTAATACTCGCCATCTTCCGTCACCTCTACAACCTTACTGTTGCTCTGGCTGATCACCAATGCACCGTTAACTGAGCGTATTTTCTGAATGATCAGTTCAAATACCTTCATCATCTTGCGGACGGTAACGATGTCACATTCCAAAGTCCAGTTACCGGCTTCGTCCTTATAAAGTTTGGCACCTTCTCCTGTAAATCCCGGAATAAACTTCGGAGAAGACATATATTCCTTCAGTATAGCTGCGGCAGCGTTTAATATGCCATCCTCAGAGAGAGAAGCGGTAGGCTCTGCCTGAGATTGGTCCCAACCTGTTTCAATGCCACCACGGATGGTCAGTTTGTAGGGGGTGGTGTCGTTTTGGTCTTTCCGGAGAAAAACCTTTTTCAAAGCCTCCATGTCAACATCCGCAGCAAGCTTAAACGCTACTACATTATCCCTGTTGGTACGTATAAATATAGCCGGATCTTCGTCTGCATTACAGATATAAAATTCTCCTTGATTAAGCCCTTCCAAATGCGACATAGAATCAGGGGAAATGACGGGAGCTTTTGCTTTCCCGTTTTCAATTTCTGAACCAAACCATTGTATTTTGCTTATATTCTTTTTCATGTCAAATTCGTGAAGTATTTATGAATGCCGCTTCGCTTTCTTTATATTTCAACATTTCCCCCTCCTTCGGGTTATTTACGACAAAACCGACAATAGATGCGCTGCTCGCCTGCTCAGGAGCACCGCCAACACCGGCAATAGAATTTTCCTGTGGTTCCAATGCAATAGTCACGAAAAACATTTGGCTGTCTTCCATAACCTGACTTATCTCTGGAACAGAATTCTCAGATCTTACATATCTCTCTCCATTCACATCAAACATAGACACACACAATATCCGGTTAAGATGCCTTCCGAACCAATACGGGACACCACACGAGTTTCCTATTGTAAGTACATACGAATCATAGGGAACAGCATATAACTCTTCTATTTCTTGTCTTTGATTGCGGTATTGTTCATTATCTATCTTTGCGGAATATCCTGCCGGCTTAAACCCAGCTTCCACTCTCCATTCGAATACCTGTTGAGTATCTCCTATCCAGAAGATATTATCAAAAGCAGAATTATTATCTTTGTGTGAATAGCGAATCAGTGCGGTTTCTTCCAGGATATTGGAATCGGAACATACTTCAAATGGCTCAGATTCTTTCCTTTCAAAAGTTATACTATAGACTGAATCTGGAAGTGAAGTAAACACGACATAATACATCATAACAGATGCATTTACCTCATAAGTCTGAAATTGGATATTGGAAGAAGTTCCTTTGATAAGATCGTTAAGAGAGGCTGAAGCTACTTCTCCGTCATCCGCAAATATTTGCAGGAGTATTTTATCAGTTGTATGAAACCTCTGAATGTAATCTACATCGATTGCATATTTGTCCTTAACTGGCGAAAAGAACAATGGGCATATATCACCTATCTTAATCATAGTCCTTTAGTCCGAATTTGGGTTACAAGCCTCTTGACCTGTGTTATCGTAGCAAATATATGAATTAAAAACGTAATTATGAACAATTTCACCTTATTTTATACTCTCCACTATCAAAGTATATTTAGCAGCTTCAGAACGGCCGTAATTAAACTTACCGTCTTTGATATATCCATGGTAAGTTTCTCCTCCCTTCTCTATAGATATTAATCCTGTGAGGTCCTCAGGAGCCTTCATATCTCCGGACTCTACTGAAACCTCGCCAACAGTAAACAGCCTCTCTCCTTCCGTCAACTGGATATCCGTTTTCTCGGATACTCCATCAATAACAACGTCACTGTTACCATCAGAAGACGCAAAGTCCAATGTGTTGGTAAATGCACCAATAAACTTCCGGTTAGCCTCTATCATATAACGTGGAGAGTATACAGCATTAAACATTGTATCGGGACTTATTACTCCGGAAATGGATGGACCACCATTTATCTTACGTATAAGACGGTATCCGCCATCTATTGAAGCAAGCCTTGCATTAACAAAGAATACGTCATTGTCGCTATCACTATCCGTAGTATCCTCTCCCCTTTTCTGAACCAAAAACTCTATTCCGTATGCATCAGCCCGAAACGGACTTATCAATTCCAAGGTATTCTCAGTCAAGGTCACTCCGGTACTATATTCATTTGTGAAATGAAATTCATCACGTCCGTTCACACTGTCATAATCTTGCTTGTCATAACCGGCCCGTACCCGGGAATAAATCAAGGAAGAATTTACGCTATATTCAAACGACCGTATATTGTCACCGAAATTTTTTACTATGTTTTTTGAAAACAGACTACTTCTATGTACAAATGTAACCTTGTCTTCCCCTATTACAGGAACAAAGCCAAACTCCGACTGCATCCAATCAACAAACTTTGTATACGAACAATATAATTTTGCCTTTTTCAGACCTCTTGCACTCTCAGCAGGAATTATCATACATTCATCCAATCTCTTGTCTACCCCTGAAACGATCTCTCCTGTAATTCCTTCCTGCCCTCCATTTATACTTTGAAGAAGCCGGTTTAGAAGCTTGACAGGCGTAACTATATCAATATTAACCGGTATTATTCTTGCATCCCAATTTAGACTAATGTAAGGGTCCCGGATAGTCAAAGTCATGTTATATGCCGAACCATATCTTATAAAGCAATAATCCCCTTCAAGCAATGTTATATCTTTCATATATGAAAGTATAAATATGGTCTCAGGGTGTTCGTCGTTAATAACAGTTCTGGTAAGCTCTGTTTCATTCCCATCTGCTCCGATTTTTACCAATGTCATAGACAATGCCTTATTTGCCGGAACATTAAACGAGATAGAGACACTTAAGAAGCAGGTAATATTCCTTTCCGCCCTGAAAAGGAAAGTGTCTTTACCACCATCAGATACGTTCTGCTGAAAAGTATCCCCATAGGTTATATATCCTCCTATTGAGGTCTCGCTTGATTTTACAGCCAACGGAAAGTATTTGGACTTTAATGCTGCCTGTATCTCAACCGATACGTCCGTTGAATCCTCAATGCTATTCCCGGCAACCAACCAACTTACATTCTGATTCATTTCTATACCGTCATAGTATAAGTATTTGCCTTCTGTAAGCTCGCTAACCACATATTCATACTGCGTTCCCTTTTTAGCTTTTATCAATGCGGCCAGGCTGTCATCTACGGCACTGATAGATATAGTACTTCCATTGTCTTGAAATGTCGAGAAGTCCAACGAACACCGGAACCTTTCATTCCAAAGCCAGCTGTTATTTCTTGTGTAAAATACCACACTAGCCGATGCTTGCAGATACTTTTCCCGGAATACACGTTTCAACAGACTGTATGCAGCATTAGAAAACTCAAACTTTGTAGAGAACGATCTTACGACTCCATCATAATCCCCCCTCTTAAAAGAAGTGGTTATGTCGTCCCAATTGACCAGATTATCCGTTACCTGATACGAGTATCCATCAACTAACAATTCACATTTATAATACATATTATTTTCTTTTTAATGATTTCAGACGCAAATCAACATCATCACACATCCTCTTTACCATATAGGCATATTCCTTTGCGGAAAATGAATCCGGATCAATATGCATATTGAAATGTTGCATTACGGCCACTCTTTCTCTCACAAAGTAATCCCTATCCATAATAGCCGACTTAGGGAGGTCGGATTGTTCTGACATGATCTTATCCACCCGAAATCTACTGTTAGATAAAATAGCTTCAATCCTACTGCATATCTTATTGTGATCATTAGGATCAAGACTATATCCCATATCATTAAGAATCAAACAAACCGTAGACCACTCCTTCTCTTCAGTAAGATAACGGCAGCAGTTCATCAACTGTATCTTTATCACAAGGCTGATAATTTCATTCTTCTTAGAAACTTCAGCCAATATTCCCTTCTTCCCAACTATAGACATATATTCATTAACCAATCCGGACGCCGCTTTCTGCTTTTCATCTTCACTATAATCTCCTTCACACACGGCGTCCGAATTTCCACAAAATACATCTATGAATCTTCTGAGGGATATTCTATCAAGATCTGTGTATATCATATTAAATACGATTTGATATATTTCTTAGCTCGGCTTCTTTTGCAGCCTTCTTCTGGTATTTAGCCATCTTTTCAAACGAACGGTTTAACGACTGCATCTCACGCTCCAACTTTCTATAATCATTATTCACATTCACAGTAATAGGCTCACCCATCCTCTCGGCATCCTTCATCAAAGCACCTATGTCTGAACGCAAGTTCATGCTGCGATACAAAGCTAACCTGTCAAAAGGAGGCAGAAAATCACTGCGCCTCTCTATATCTACATCGGGAATAACCTTTGCCCGACGCGGCAAATCAATCAAAGTAGGAACATTAGGAGTTATATAAGCTCCCCTGTCAGTTACAACAGCTTCATGTTTACCTCCATCTCCTACAATAGCTAACCCACCGGGATGATTATCTGTACCCTTAGCATATTTAGGAATGGGCTGGGCAATGATAGTCGCAAGCTGGGCAGCTCCCAATGCTCCAACCAATGCAGCCAGAACCATATTCGGGAGAGCCCTTGAAACAGCTAGTGCGGTAGCTATGATAGATTGACTGATCGCATTAGCCTTCTCCCATTTGGCCTGTTTCTGCTGGAGAGCCTCTTTCTTTTTCTCCAGTTCTTTATTCTTATTCGCAGTAGTTTGTTCTGCCGCTCTTTTTCTTGCTTCAGCTTCTTCTTTAGTGATGACACCAGAGTTTTCCAACTTTTCAATTCTCTCCAGTTCTTTTTCGCCAGCTTCTTCATTAGCTTCCTGTTCCTCTTCCACACGTTTTATCCTGGCATCATAAATATCTGTCATAATAGAAGTAATTCCATCTTGTATCTTTGCAAATGAAGACAACACAAAGGATAACTTGCCCTTGTCATCGAGTTTGCCCCAAAAATTAAGTACACTGTCTCCTGCATCATCCATTTTTGAGGTAATTTCTCCTATGATATCGCCCAGAGCATTAAATATATTGGCAGAATCCCCCAAATATTTATTGGCAGATGAAGATAAATTTCCCAAAGCATTATTAAAATCATCCGCCCATCTTTTCCCCGGATTATTTTCATCATTATCCATGTCATCACCAAAGGCCCCAATCTGAGCCTTAATCTTATCTATTCTCCGTTGAATCTCATCAACCTTCTCTTGAGGGAGATCAGAAGATAAGGCCAGTTCTGCCTCCGCTTCTTTCAATAAAAGCTTTAACTTTGCTTCCCCAGACTCTTTGGTAATCTTATATATCCCATCCCTATACTGTTTTTCGTTTATTTCCCCTTGTTTATATTGTTTATTTAAAGCATTAATCTCCTTCAAGGAATTTGTATCCAATATATCAAGTTCCCTGTCGGTACCTTTTTTTATCAACCCTAAACGCTCTGATATATTATCTTGAATTATAGATGAAAATCTTGCATCATATTTTTTATTAATCAATTCTACATCTTCACCTCTCCTTTCCGCTTCACGGATTTCCTCTTCACGTAAGATTTCATTCATCCTTAGTAATAAATCGAGTTTATATTCAAGCTCTTTTTCCGAATTGTTTTTAATAGTATCCAGTTTTAATTCAATGCTTCGCTTTTCTAAATCTGATTCATACTCCTCCCTTTCCAAGTCATATTTTTCATTAATATCTCTGATATTTTTATTTTTCTCTTCTTCATATTGGGATCTTAACTGATTTTCTTTGGCTGAATATCCTTTTATTTTATTGATATTCTCTTTATAAGTATTTTCTACACTGGCAATCTCTGCTTTTCTACGATCCTCGATTAGAGCTATTCTGGTTTTAGTCAATTCACTCTCTATGTTCTTCATGTAATTTGCATATTCCTCAGCCTCCTTTTTATTAGCGTCATTGGAATCATTTACCAAAGCGTCTACGTCAATACTCTCAGACATACCTTTAAGAGCTTTATCGTAATCACTCAAACTATCTTTTGCATTTTCCCATTGTTTTTTTGCATTTAATGTTATTGTTTTTTGTAGATCACTATTATTCTTGCTGAGTTCGTTTTCCGATCTTAAATATGAAACATAAGCATTTCTTTCTTTAACCCATGCCTTATATCTCTGGGCTGCAATTTTAGTCATTTCATCTAACTGTGCACGTGCTATCGCAGAAGCCACCAACTCTTTTCTCAATTGCATATACGCTTCTTTAGCCTCTCCAGCTAATATACTTTCTTTCTTCATATTTCCTAAATAATCAGGATACATCTTCTGTAACGCATTAGCTGCTGCAAGACGTTCCTTCCTAAGTTTATTTGTATCTTGAGTTGTTTTATAAAGAAGATCTAGCTTAGTCGTTTCTCTAGATATATCTTGAATTCCTTTTTGCCTAGCTATTAGCAATTTATTTTCATAGTCAATCAAGTCCCCTGTGACTTCTTTCGCTTTAAATAAGTTTTCTATCCAATTCATTATATCCTTTCCATACACAGATAACAATGTAATACCTACTACCAATGCTGTTTGCCAATTAAGGATAGATTTAGTTAGTTGTTTCCATACGGGAACCCCTTTCTGACCGGATTCTTGCAAAGCCTTAAACTCATCTCTTGCACGTTTTATTTCATCAGCCATTATAGGCAAGTTATTAGAGATAGCAAGAAAGAAAGCATTCCATCCTACTGCTAATGAAGGCAACTCTCTGGCCACTTGCTGGACAGATGCGTTTAATCCATTCCAATGTGATGTATAGTTACCTACATTTCTTTGATAATTACCCATTTGAGCGTCAATGGCCTTTAATTCATCTTTTAGTTGCTTAATCTGCTTTATTAAACCGACTCCTTGATCTCCTTGTCTTTGAGCTTCAGACAAATTTCTAAATCTATTTTCTAATTGTACTACTGCTGCGCTCATTTCATTATAGCTCCCGGATGTAGAAACCATGGCTTTTGAATGTGCATTCAGAAGAGATGTATACTGTTTATTCTGCTGTACAAGATCTCGTTCTTTAATTGTAAGATCTGATACTTTATTCAAATATTCTTGTTGGCTTATTATACCCTTAGATAGTTCTTTTGATAGTTCAGATAGCTCTCTCCTTATTTCATCAAGCCTGATTTTATTAGCAGACAGCCTTTCATTTAGTTCTTTTGCTTTATTATCATAAGAAGTTACGGTATTTAGAATCTCCGCATAAGCACTACTTGTCAATGAAATAGATGAACTTGCGGATTGCATGGCTTGAGCCTGCCTTTGAGTAGTTTGAGCATTATCCTTTTGAGCTTCAGATGCGATTTTTAAAGCATCAGAAGCCTTATTTATTGCACTTGTGAGAGAATCAAACTTTCCTGATAAGGATGACAATGATAAGAATTCTTTCATATTCTTATTTAGATCATTTAAAATACCCTTGTATCTACCTTGTATATCAGACAGTTTATTCTGAGTAGTAACTAATTGGTTCATTATATTAGTATACTTCTCTGTTTTATCCGCTAATTCCTTAAGATCCCCCGGTTTTACTCTGAGACCTCCTGCCAAATCTTTGGTAAGATTCACATAAGCCTCTTTGGTTTCATTAAATTTAGCAATCAGGCTAGTTAATTCATCAAAAGCTTTTTTATCAACAATATCCGTTATTTTAAATTCATTCGCCATAATTTAAAATTTTGTATCGTGCCCCTTCACACGATGGTTATTACTTCTTATTCTAATAAAACACCAATTCAACAAATGTTCCATAGAATTCAATACCTTCCGGTAGAAAATCAAAGGTTCCGTCTTTCCTTTCGTACAGCACATACACAGAGTGATCCATCTTGGCAGCTATGCGTGCAAGGCTTCGGACTCTCTCTATATCCTGCATCCTTTTTTTATTATCACACCAACAGCTCACAGTATACCGAATTTTGCATAATATTCCCGTAATGCGGGATTCATAAAATGAACCATAAAATGCCCCAATGCTTCGGGACCTACAGCCAAGATAATACTCCCATACTTTTTTTCAATGTCATCTCCGAAAGAGACCCCGACAGATTCTATCCTCAATCCGTCATTAATGGGGATAGCAGTAATAGACGAGTAGTAGTCACCCCGAATTTTGAGGTTTGGAGTTTTCATGTCACGCGGTGGCAAGAACAGATAAGAAGGAGCCGGAGGTGTCTTTTCCATCTTCCACTTCATATATCCTTCAGCATTATGAAACCATCTGCCGGCATCTTTCGAATTAAAAAAAGGGTCATTGAGATATGTCGGCCTTAAAGGCTTTCCACGACCATTCACCCCTGAATACAATTGTTGCCGGATAAAGTCCTGCACCAAATCAGCATTACTCTGAATTGTGTGTTTTACAACTTTCTCAAGTCCTCCAACAAACAGTTTAAAATTATCAGCCGCATCGCTTAATGTTGCCATATCCCATGTAATTTAAAAGGGGATGAACTAATAAAAATCCATCCCCTTCACCCTGTCAATCAATCATCTTACCCTTATCCGGAAGTATTCCCTTTATCCGGTCATAGATATCACCCAGCATCTTTTCTCTCTCAAATTCTTCTCTGTCCAAGAAGAATATCTTTTTGTGAGTATCAATAAAGTCCTTTCGTTTCCACTTCACTACCTCGTTTTCTATGAAATTCACACCTTCTACAACCATGTTATATCCTATTTATAAGTTAAACGCTTGCATCATACGCCTCTTTCTGCTCAATACCGATAATGCCTCCCTTCTGGAGCTCCGATGGTTTCTTCAAAGAAGGAGTGCCTGTAGCAGTAACGGTCAACTCACCATCAGCATAGGATACTGCTGATACGCCTCCGTCGAAAGATTTTCCGGCACTCTTGGAAAGAGCGTCCGCATAATACCCTGTAACATTAAGTCCTCCGAAGTGCTCAATCAACTTGTACTTATTCTCTCCCACTTTCACCAGGTCAACGAACACAAGCCCTTTCAATGCTTCCACTACATCAAACGTCAGGGCCATGATGTCTGCTGTCTTGATGTATTTCTCGTAATCCTTAAACATCAGGTTTACGATCAGATTAGCTTCCTGGCCGGACGAGTCCCAATCCTGGCCGCTCGGATATACTCCCGAAAGCGGAATACCACTCATACCGGTTGCGTCACGGTTGGTTCCGAACAATACATTGTCTTCATCAACAATTACCCCGTCAAATTCCACTCCTTTTGCCATCATTAGATTGGCTTTAAGGCTGGCATCATAATTATCCAAAGTAAGCGCCGCTGTATACGCCGAATAGCCGGTGATTTTATTGCCACCATAGCCGGTTGCATTTACATTGGCTTCACCACCGGTAGGCGCAAACTCCTCAACCGTCTTTATCGGATAAATACGGTTGGGCCGGTCTGCATGACACAACTCTTCTAACTTATCTGCGGTCAGTCCGTTCGGGATTTTAAAACCACGTGGAATAAGGATTACCGCTTTAATCTTTCCGGGATCAAGAATACACTTCGATCTTCCGGTATTAAAGTCTTCCTGCCCCTTACATTCTCTAAATTCTATCGCCATAACACTTCTCTTTTTTTAATGTGATCTGCAAATTCTTAATATTTATCCCGTCGATATAATCTTTGAATGGCTTTCCGTCCGGACCCGTCACTCCTGCTTTGCCGTACCGGTAATTCTCAACATATATGTGCGGGATACTTTTTACATAAGCCATATCAAACGCCGGCTCTTTACCGATCTCCTTGATCAATATCTCGTAAATAGGTCTGAGACATTCTGCGAATGATATACGCGAACGTTCTTCGTTGGTATATGAAGGCAATGTATTTACGACAAGGAGTATATCCAATGACATTTTCCCTTTCTCGCCGGTCCTGTCCTCTTCGATCGGAGAATAAAGGAATATGGCGGGATATTTTAGCTTCGCAGTATCATTTGATTTGCTCCAAACTAACAACTGGTCAGAAATGTAGCTCCAGTCTCCAAACATATACGAGATATGTTTGCCATACTCCTTTGAGACACGCTCTACTATTTCCCTGAATACATCCGTTATTACTATCATAAGCCAAACGAATTAATCTCTTCCAGCATTGAGCGGTCAAATGAAAAACCGTCATAGCTGTCATCCTTGCATAAGAAATCAAGCAAATCATGATTCATCTCAACCATTTCATTCCATGCCGGAATAAGTACCACATTGGGATCGGCATGGTCTTCATCATCAGAACTGGTTGTGCCCACATCGCTTACATGCACATTGTTCCTTCTCACAAAGAAAAAGAACACATAATTTGCGATAGGGCTTTTACCATCCTTGGTTAGAAACTCTTTTAGCCTTTCCCATTTATCAATCTTATCTTCCCCGTCTGCCTTCAGGTAGTTTATGAATTGACGGCACATATCCCTTCCCAACACCAATTTCAGATACTCTTTTTCATACGTATCAATGAAACTGTCAAGATAGTCCTTCATTGCAGTACGGGTAATTGAAGGAGCCCCCGTATCCACGTTCAGTCCATCTATAGATGTTGTCCCCTTAAAGTATGTACCGTCAATTATCATATGCTACTCTTTTAATTTATTATCACCCGGTTTAACGAACAGTTCTTCACAGCCGAGCTCTTTTGCATCCTGCATCAGGTTATTCGGCACCCGGATCTTTCCGTCCTTGAAAAACTTACTCGCAAGCGGCATATTCACACTCGTTTTATCCCCCTTCTTGAAGAAATTCACGTCTTTAATGAATTCAACCTCATACTGCTTATGCAGGTCCATGTTATACTCTTTTCCCATATTTATCCTACTTTATGTTTAACCACCAACTGAAGGAGAAATAGCCTCCATTACCGTAGCAAATGAATCACTCACAAATGCAGTCTTATACTGTGCCTTTACATAGGCCATCAATCGTTTTTCACCGATCATGGTAACTTTATTCTTTGTAAAGTCATCGTTTTCCCAACCAAAAGTGATTGCCAGTTGAGCTAAATCACGAATGTTAAGGTAATTGAAATCACCGATACGGAACTTACCCTGTTCAATAGCGGTAGACGTTTCCACCGCAAGTCCTCTGATCAGTTCATCGCCGACACGGAACGGCCGCAGATATTGTCCGTTTGAATCCTTCTCAAGCTGCATCATCGCATAGTCTATTGGATTCATCAAAACAAGGTTAGGACGATAATTCATCTTGCTTGTAGAAAGAATCTGCGTATATGCCGCTACAATGGCATCATACATATTAGGAAACTTAGCTACTTTGAATCCGGTTAATGAAAATGAAGGCAGATCTTTAAATACTCCTTTAATTTGTCCGTCTGATCCACTCCCGGAAATAATACCTTCTTCTTCTGCAATACCAATCCGGTTAATAATTTCTGATCTTATCTCAGCTACCAACTGAGGTAAATCAGTCAATGTTTCCTCCGTAAGTTTTACTGTCAATGCAACTTTTCCAGCAGGAATAATGACCTCGGAAAGTGTAGCATCCATGCTAGGCTTCAACCCGCCTTCGGGTACCCATTTTGCATCACCTTCCCCTGGTTTATACTCAGCATATGTCAATGAGCGCGTACTAATTCCTGCTACGTTTGCATATCTCCTGATCACTGTTTCCGCTTTCGGGTCAACGGAAAGAGTAGTGTCTACCGTATTGTTGTAATGAGGTGCAACCCCCGTACTTGTAACAGTAGAAACATCTTTGCGATCCAATATCAGATTAATACTCTTCTTATAGCCGGCAGATGCTTTACACGCTCCCTTCAAGTCAACCACCTTCGCACCTTTCTCAACCGTGATAAAGTCCTTCAGTTGTTCCTCAATCTGTTTATCAATGCTCTTAATAGCGATCTCACCGTTCCCGGTCTTTTCCGTAGCGGCCTTGATCCGGATAAGGCTTTCCTCGATACTGTTGATGGTTTCATCAAACGTTTTCTTATCAACCACACTTTCGCTATTCTCTTTCTTGAAATCGCTGATCGATTTTACCGCTTCAGTAATAGATGTACGCAGGTCCTCAATTTTCAGTTCATCGTTAAGGTAAGACTTGATCTTCTCTCCTATCTCCTTATCGATAGAATCAGCCAAGGCGCTGTCCATCTTCTCCCATACTTTTTTGTCATCCTCAGACATTCCCTTTGTGTCAATAAGGTCCAAAAATCCTAATTTCATAAGCAATCCTGTTTTAGTTTTAATTTATTAAACATGGACTTCTTACCACGTACGTCGGCTTCCTTTGCTGGCAGATTGCTTTCCGGCCTTGCAGAAGCAAGTGACATAGCTTTAGCAATGATCCTTTGTAGCTCTTGTTGTTTTATGACGTTAAGTCCTTTACATAAGACGTCGATGTCGGACACCAATTCACAATATCGGTCTTGATAATCCTCTTCTGACTTTAATCCCAGATATTCCGTTTCACCATTGGCACCGATTGAGACAACAGAGATTTCATAAAGGACAACCTCTTTTACGATCAGGCAATCTCTTTCTTCATCCCACTCACATTTCTCCCAAACGTATCTATATCCAATAGAGAATTGGTTCAGTGTTCCGGATTCAAGCTGTGTCAAAGTCTGGTTACCACGTTCCACATCGTCAATCAAAGCCTCAAAATACAGGCCCTTTTCATCTTCACGCAATGCAGTTAAACGGCCTATAGGCTCACTCATATCATGCATCCACAGAAATATGATCTTATCATTAGCCGGACTTTCCGGTCCCCTGTCCTGGATACTTTTTGAGAAGCATCCTTTTATAAGCATATCTCCGGACTTGTCTATATTGCCAAATATGGCAGCATATCCCGAGATCTTCCGGCTTCCGCTGTCAATTGACAAATCCTTTGTCTCAAACGAAAAGGACTTAGTCTGCTTGCCAATTCTACCTTTATATTTATTCTTCGTTTCCATAATCTCCCTTAGGTTTTTCAGGATCAATATCTATATATTCAGCTAATACGCTTCTTCCCTCGTCTCCGGTAATAAGGCCGGCCTGTTTCCCCTTAATCATGGAGTCCATCACCCGTTGCAGAACCTCCGATGATTTACTCTTATCCGCCTGCAAACATTCTACGTGTGAGAAATCAATCTTCATAATTGTACCTTCCGGGCAAACATTCTCCGTAAAAGCCTCAGCTATTATCTCTGCATTAGGTATAATCAAGTCCTGGTAACCGGCACGTTTAGCCGATTCCTGGTTCTCAAACTTACTTTCATTAAAAAGGCTCGGGTTAAGACCGATAGTATTAGCGATCTTTTCAGTACACCTCTTATCCTCTTCATGAAGTTTCAACTGGTCAGAATTATAATTCAAGGGAATCCATCCCAATTTAGCACGGGAGACAGCAATCTGGAACTGACTTTTCATCAACCCGTACTTCCGCTTGAATCTATCAAGAAGTGATTCCTGTTCGGTTGAATTCAGCGAAGCGTTACCTGTCTCACTGTTATCGTTATTGTAAATGATCCCTTTTGGGCCTCCATTCGTTATCAGGGAATTACTTGCCTGCATAGAAGCCATCCAGTTAGAAACAGGGATAGACAAACTGTCTACGGCCGTACCGAACGTTATCTCATCACCTTCATTGCAAGGGATATGGATATCACTGTCGTAAATGATAAAATACTCCTCCTTGTTAAGGACCTTTTTCTCGGTTCCACACTCAACGTACGCCTCCTTGACTATTCCGTCCAGATCTACCTGGTCCAGAGATTTCCCGGTACCGGTTAGATGGAAATGCGTGGGATGGATGATCCACATCGTACGAGGAATGCCTTTCTTAAAAATACGGTTGGTATATATAGGGCAGTATCCATATGTCCGGAGGACCATTTCTATTTGAGAGAAGAAGGCGATGGAATTTTGAAGCGGATTAGGTTTCTTAAACAAGGCGGTCAGCTTCGGATCTGTGACATCGTTACCCTCTGAGTCTGTCAGGTAAACCCTTCCGTTTGCAAACATGGCTCCCACCTTCCTTATAACGGTAGCGAACGGAGTACAATACAACAAGGCGTTTTCTTTATCCATGGCTTGGGACATGTTAAAGTCCGTCTTCCAGATGGCACCTTTAGAATCAAAAAGATTGGTAAGATAGAATATATCATTACCTCTCTTCTCAACCACATTAACCTTGTCGGTCATATTCATTGCCTTTTTTGAAAACCAGCTACCCATATATGCAAAAAGAGTGGATACACCCAAAGGCGTACCCACTCCCGTTTTTATGTATTTTCGTTCTTTTATGATTTACGGTAGCATATACCTTTATATGCCGTGGATACTCTCCACTGCAAATATAGATAATATTATTGATTATTTACCTAAATCATTCTTTTTTTATCTATAGAAATTACGATTTTTATTTCATTTAACAGATTGGTTTATAATAGAATTAAGTAAGTAAACGAACAAAAACAAGAATATTATTAACAAATTAAATGTAACTGTTACTTACTGAGATACTGACTAAAAAAATAAAAAGGTTTGGGTCCCTTACCATCCAAGTGTGCTTAAAAACATGTTCTATTATTATTATATTTATAACAAATATGTTATATTTGCACCCGTAAACAAATGCTCTTTGAAATGAAAACAACAGAGTTCTTAAAGAAGGCTGCAAAGATAGGCTGCTATTTCGTGAGTCACGGCAAAGAACACGACGTATGGTACAGCCCGAAAACGGGAAAATACTTCCGAGTGGGCAGGCATGGTTCGCAAGAGATAAAAGGCGGAACTCTTAACAGCATGATGAAAGATGCGGGTCTTAAATGACCCGCACATTTGTTTACCGGAATTATAAAATAAATGGAATATGAAAACGGTTGCTATTGTTGAAATGTGGGACGACAAGACAATAAGTGTCTATGTTCCGGAATTTGACGGTTTTAACTTGAACGGTCAAGGGAAAAGCGTTGATGAAGCAAAACGATCACTACATGAATGTATTGATGACTATATTACCATGCTTAAAGAACAAGGTAATGAAGTGCCAGGGGAACTGAAGAATGTAGAGTTTGAGTATAAGTATGATATAGCTTCATTCTTTGATAATTTCAAGTTTATAAGCGTATCTACTTTCGCAAAGTATGCAGGCATTAATCCCTCTTTGATGCGCCAATACAAGCAGAGGATAGCGTTTGCTTCCGAAGCACAAAAAGCTAAGATAGAGGAAGCAATACACAGGGCAGCGAGAGAAATGCTGGCGGTACAACTTTAATTTCGGCATTTGTTTACACGAGACCTCTTTGGAGGCATATTCAAGGCGATGGAATTTAGGTTCCATTGCCTTTTTTATCAGTTAACAGATAAGATATAAAAAAAAGGCCGGGATTGCTCCCAGCCAAATAAAAAGTGTTTCTTAGGAAATTATAATTAAATAGAGATCCTATAAAAGTTCCCTACCAAGCATCATCTTCATTTCCTGCCAAACCATTTTTTACAGCTTCTTCTATTTTATCCATAATAACATTAGAATACGCATGCGCCATTACCAATGCTTTAGATGATGTTTTTTTAGCCTTATGCTTATCCTTATCTATAAATGGAAAACATGTCTCAAGCCCCCATTTCTCAATCCTCTTTTCTGGTCTCTGTGTCCCATCTGAAAATGCAGCTATAATTCCCCCTCCTATAACTTTTTCTATATTATAATATTGTAGAGTATAAGTTATACGAATCTTACCATCTTTTATATCTACTTTTATAATTGGAGTAATATTAACTTTATATGAACTCATTCCTCCTAAATGCGCAGCAATATCCGGAACATATCCTTTACCAATAATAACGCCAGCCTCTCTATCATTTAATTTTATAACAGCATTCGCATCATTAAATGACTCTGTAAACCAGTGATTCAATATAACATACAAATCATCCTTGGTTCTATTACCACACTCTACGACTTGAGTATAGGTTAAAGACTGATTTTTATCTAAGGCGAGAGTTGATCCCAAATTTTCAGCTGCTTCCACCCAATTATCACCATAATTTTCTTTAGCATATTTTTCCAACTCTTCTGTTCTCATAACTTGAGCTTGTAATGAAACCGAAAATGTAACCGTTAACAATAAGAATAAAATCCTTTTCATAATTTGAAAATATTAAATTATCTGATTAGTATCGTTTGTATTGTTCAGATACTTGATACTCTTTACCTTCATAGGTAAAGGTCCAAGAGAATATAGGAAGATAAACATATCTCATCTGACCACCAAGATTTGTTGATTGTCCCGCCTTAAGAGATCCCAGTTTAGAGGCTTCGTCAGTGTACAATACGATGTTTCCGGTTGATCCATCTTTTACCTCAAACTTAGTAAGAGATATTTCTTTAGAACTTGTATTCGTAATATGGCAATACAAAGAACCGGTTATATAACCATTAATAATAACAAGTCCTGCTCCTGAACCCCCAGAAATATTTAAATTAATAAAGTCTGTAATTCCAGTAGATATTACTTCGCAAGTAGCGGTATGTCCACCATCTTCTGTAGTTATTGTTATTGTAGAAGTGCCTTCCTTCAATGCTGTAACCTTTCCATTATTGTCTACAGAAACAATGTTGGGTGCAGAACTGCTAAATTTTACATTTTTATTCTCTGCATTTTCGGGCAAAATAGAATATGTTAATGTGTAATTTTCTCCATTCAATATCTTAATAGAGGATTCAGTAAACTGAACTCCTTTTACTGAAGGAGGCAAAACATTCACAGCACACTGAGCTTTAAAGTTCCCATCATTAGTAGTGGCAATTATGTTACATGTACCTTTTGCCAATGCAGTCACCAATCCGTCTTCTACCTTTGCAATATTAGGATCGCTGGAAGACCATTTGATACTTTTGTCCTTTGCATTTTCAGGAGATACAGTAGCTGTCAGAGTAAATGACTCGCCGGCTTCAATAGATTTAGTTGTTTCATTCAATGTAACTCCTGTAACCTTAGTAGGATTCACTTTAACAACACATTTGGCGGAGGTATCACTTCCTTTGACTTTGACTGTAATAGTACATTCACCATCGGAAACGGCTGTAACCTCGCCATCTGCATTAACCGTTGCTATAGTTTTATCCGAAGACTCCCATTCCACTTCTTTGTTGGTAGTATTTTCAGGTTCTATCGTATACTCCAAACGGAATGATTCACCAGTAGTCATCGTCTTTTCATTCTCAGATAGTTTGATACCCGTTGCCTCAATTGGAGTTACAGTAATCTTACATATATCTTTTAACCCTAAATTAAAGGAAGATACTGATATAGTTGCTTCTCCAACGGCTTTGCCATAAACAACTCCATTTTCAACAGTTGCAATTGTTTCATCAGAAGAATTCCATTCATATTCGGGAGCGGGTAAATCTGCTGGCGAATGGCTGACAGTAAGAGTTATTTTCTCACCAATCTTTACTGAAGCTTCACTTTTAGAAATTTCGATAGATTGTACAACAGGTTTGTCATCATCACCGCAAGAAGATAATGACAGAACAGAAACAATAGATAGTAACAATAAAATAGTTCGTTTCATGAATATAACATTTTAATATTAAAAAATATTGTGCAAAATAATTAAATAGATACATACTTACCAAGTTTTATCCGAATTATTTTTTTGTATTCAACTAAAATATCTATCTTTGCAGTGCTTAACATATTTATAATCCTAACAAATGCAAGCGGAGCTTGCATTAATCATGCGAGCATTTTTTATGCTTGTACTTAAAATATTTGAGGTATTACTATACCCCCGTGGCAAACTGTAATGGAATGTCAGCATTTGTTGGGAATGTGTTAAGCAGCGGGAAAGATGGTAGTACCTCTTTTTTATTGTTTATGCTTAACAGTAATCCTAACAATCAAAATCAAACAAATAATAGTAGTTTGATGGCGACGTTAATCCACGATACGGATAGAATGAGTTCACTTGAAATTGCGGAACTTACAGGGAAAAGACATGATGCTATTTTACGAGACATCAGGAACTTACTTAAACAAGGAGTATCTGCCCACAATTTTGTGGAGACATCCTACAAGCAGCCACAGCCAAGAGGAGGATATAAACAACTCCCTTGCTTCGAACTCACTAAGAAGGGGTGTTTAATTTTAGCTTCTGGTTATGACGCGATACTCCGTGAAAAAATCATCGATAGATGGGAATCACTTGAAATGGAGAAACGCAAACCTCAAACTCCGAAAAACTACTTAGAGGCACTGAAAGCATTAGTATCATCGGAAGAAGAGAAAGAACGTTTGGCTTTAGAAGTCCAACAAAAGCAAATCACTATCGAATTACAAGAGAAGGAAATCAAAGAATCCGCTCCGAAAGTTAACTACTACGATAACCATTTGCAATCGGTCAACACGCTTACCTCCACACAGGTGGCTAAGCAAATAGGTATGGATGCGGAGAAACTTCACAGGAAGATGAAAGAAATAGGTATCCTTTACAAACAGTCCGGTCAATGGTTACTATATTCTCCTTTCTCTACTTGGGGACTTCATGCTACAAGGACGCAAACATATACCCGTAACGACGGCTCCATAGGAACCAGCGTTTACACAGTATGGACCACTAAGGGTATACGTTTCATCCATGCCTTGAACGAATGTGGATGGAACGTCAAGAAAGCAATTAAGCAGATTAAAGGAGAATTCGAACCCGCTGCATAATAATTAACCACATATTATTTCTGTTTTGCTCACCTTGTTTATAAGGTGAGCAGACCTCTAACACCTTAGAATTATGATAGAGATTATATTAATATTGGTTTGTCTGTACACAGGTTACAGGCTCACACGGAAGAAAGGAGAATCATTCTTCTACAACGATTGATTATATATAACGCTTCGACTACCAATCAGGCGAACATCTCTGTTAGGGGATGAACACCCCGGGAGCAATACGGCTCCTGGGATCTCGACGAAGGAAACGAAATTAATCTAAATGAAATTCTAAATAAAAAGCTATATGGAAACTTCAAAATATACCAATATGGACATGGTATTGCTGAGCCGTGTCGTATCACTTACAGATGACATACTTAGAATGCACAAGGAACTCAATGAACTCAAACTTATCCTCAATGAACGGACAAAGCAGGCTGAAACAAAAAGCAAGCGAAATGTGTTCATGAAAATAGAGAAAACAGGACGATAAATATGATGAAGGGAGAGCAAAACAGACTCTCCCTTTATTTATAGAATCTTAAAAATAGAACCGAATTTTGGCACTTAGTCAGAAAAATCACGGAAGTTATAATTTTACCACATGAAAAATAGAACAAAAAGGCAGCTTACTCGGCTGCCTTATCCATTTTTTCTATTACCTCCCTAAACCTGTAAAACTGATCAATGCACGGATAGTATGTAGGGTTTTCCCACTGGGCCCCGATCATCATTGTCATAGACTCAATATAGTATTTGCAGTCTACTATCTTGGAGGCTTTATCCAATTGGAGTTCATTCGGATATTTCCCAGAAACAAGCAATTGCTTTCCCCAGTTGATCAGTTCTGTTATGTTTGAAAGCCTATACTTCTCTTCCATTTATTCTTTTACCTCTTTTATATTTTGGGCAAGTTTTTCCCCCATACTAGTCAAGTTTAAAGTTGGAAGTAATACGGTACCACATCCGGATAAGGATGTTAGCATTGAAATATACCCTCGTATATAAGGAAATATAATTGCAGGAGCATTCATCGTAAAAAAAGCTCCTAATCTTTCCATAGGAATACTCTCTCTAAATAGAAAATAAGCATCTATTATTAACTTAGCGTAAAAAAGTTCTTTCTCATCCTTAACTTCCAATTCTAGCGTCAAAGTAAACTTATCTTTCCTCTTTATTCCACTAGGATTTATGTCAATGGATAAGGTATTATCTTTTTCAATTCCACCTTTTATTTTTAATGAAGACTCTTTTATTAGATAATTATCTAATCTAAAATCTGATTTATAAACTTCAACTTCTTTCATATTTTATGCTGCTAAAGCGTAATTTTCCCCTTGTAACCAACAATCCAAACGTATATAAAATACTTCTTCATTGTTAGTTTCATATCGTACAGGATTATCATATCCTACCTCTAAAAGTATTTGGTCAACTTTACACAACCCATCATCTGATACAAAAATTATATCATAATCATTGTGCAAGCACTCAAATTCTTTACAGAAAACCAGTTCATGGTAGGCATATTCTTCATTGTCTCTAAATTCTGACAATGGTTCAACTTCAACAATATAAGTATGATAGTTTGAAAAAGCATAACCACATTTAAATTTTAAAATGGGAAACTTTTCATTCATTTTGTTCAAAAATGACTTGATTTTTTGTATTCTTTCATCCATAATTATATTGAATTTAATTTTTGTCTTATTTCCTTCGCCAATTTAATACAAGCTTCACTTGCTTCCCTCGAAATCCTTTCCTCTTTATAATCGGAAGACTCTCTTTTTTCCTTTAATTGCTTAACTCCATTACGATAATCTTGTTCATCCCTACACTTGTCAAATTTCAGACGTTTACATGTTTCTTCTATTAAACATTTATGTGAATGCCCAAAATACTTAGTACTACATAAACTGGCTTGATCTGACAGAGACATTCCTTTTTTAATTAATTTATGACTCATTAATTGTAAACATGAATAATATGCAGGATGACATACTGAATCATAAAGGCAATGATTATACAATTTTTCAGCTGCATCTATATTTAAATCAGATTTTTCGTATAATTCATTCATGTTTATCATCTAATTTTAAACTCACAAAAACGGAAATATCCATCTAATAAATTTATGCATTAATTTTTATAGTGCAGTCCTTTTTATTGCGTAATTTTTCCTGCTGAGATAATTTCCTATCTCTCAGCTTATTTACAAAGTCTAATAGTCCTTTGGAAGGATTCTCTATTACCAATGTTTTTTGTGTATAGGTAGAAGCTTTCATAATCTATAAATATAATTACGCTACATTGTAGTGTTATTATGTTGCAAATATAAGCAATCAGTCAGTATCTCACGCTAAATCATCACTATTTTTACCACCAAAGCTATGTTTTTAACTAATATCAACATGATTATCAGCTAAATCACATCTATTATCATATAGAACAGAACTAATAAGAGGAAGGTTCATAAGGGGCCGGAACTTCTGACGTGAACCGGCTCAGAAAGCGTGTAAAGGGATATATCCTATTTATACGTTTCCTGAGAGTAGAGAGAGAACCGGCAGATCAAACAATTACTGATTATTCCTAATTGTTCTTGCAACTACCGAAGCCAAAGCACTCAGGCAATTAATCCCTTCATAGCTCTCTTTACCATTATAATCCATCACTGAATCCATAAAAGAAAGATATTCAGGATAATCATCATAATCACTTCTAAATTTAAATCTCTCTTTTATAAATTCTTCATTTGCAGATATTCTTTGGTCCATATTCGCATATAAGCTGGTAGCCCGCACATTATCCATCCATTCCCGCACATCTCTTGCAAATTGGAAATATGATTTATGACTTTCAAAAACAGTACTGACAGGTGCCCATTCTTTGAGTTTCTCTTCCATTAATCCGGCATCAAATCCATCTCTAAATAAAACTCCGTCGATAAAGACCTCAGTTCCATAGACTGCATGTATCATTATAAACTTACCATTGCAATCTGGCATGATATAGACTATAGAATCTCCTTCTATTGCTATTCCTACATTATAATATTTCATATTTTCTTTCTTATGTGTATTTCTCTTCCTAGCCATTGAATATGATAAAAACTGTTCCCGGAATATATCTGTACACGCATAACGGAAACAGTCTGTTAAATGGCCAAACTCCTCGTAACTCTGTTTTGTTATCTTGTCCTTAATCCGAGCTTTTAATATTCCTCCATTAGTGTCTTTCTTTACATTCTCGTAATCTTGTATAGACTTCTTACATGATTCATCAATAGACACAGATATTCCATGGAAACCCTCTAATAAAGCATTCACAAACTCTCCCGACATAGCAACAGGAGGGTTCTTTTTAGGGACCATATCAACCACCCGAAAAGTTTCTTCCAACACATCTATAAATTTATCCAGAAAAGATCTCTTTTCATCATCAATAGTATTTCCGCTTCTGGTACTCGCATCTCCATGCAAATATACCACATCGTTATATCCGATTCCTTCCAGCCATGTACGTGTCAACTCGGCTGCTTTAGTTACTGTATTAAACGGATCTTCAGCACAGATTTCATGAACTTGCCTTAACTCCAATTCTTCATTTTGCCATATTGATACACTGATATATGGGAGAACATTATTATCAACAGAAATATGCAAAGGAATTCCTTCTGTTACAGGACATATCTTCTTATGCTTACCAGAATCAAATGCATGCAAAAACTCTCCACCTGTCTTTATTTTACCCCATTCCCCAAGCGCATATATACGATAGTAATTATAATCTCTTGTCCTATCCTTATCAAAATCAGCAACCGCCTGCCGGTCATAAAATCCATATTGCCCGTCCGGACTGCCAACTACCCAAAAATTATTGAGGTAAGTTGATTGCATTATAACTGTATCCGGAGCATGAACTTCCTCAATTCCCGTTCTAGGATTTCTCAAAAGCCTTTCTGTATTTTTCCATTTTCTAGCAATCATTGAGAATTCTTTAGGAAGAATCTTCTTTGTTTCATTGTCTCTCAATATACCATACAAGTCATTTGACTCTTCTTTTAACTGCTCTTTATCAAATACATTTTTTTTAATCCAACACTCTTCCTCAATTGGATTAAACATTGAAATGATTTTCTGTCCTTTCCGGCCTCTAAGACGCTTCTTTATCTGTTTGAAATCTTCTTCTTTAAACTCTGACAATTCTTCACAGACAACATATTTATAACTCTCCAATCCTTTTATTTTCTCAGAATCATCCAATCCCTTAAATGTTATGTAGGACCCGTTAAAACAAATAATCTTATTCTCTCTAAACGAGAATAGTCTATATACTCCAAGGGACCTTACCGCCTCCTGAAAAGTCTTATAAATACTATCAGCAATAGAAGAACCTACTTTTCTAAATACAAGCGTATTATTACCCCCTGAAAGACATTCTATCAACATAGCCTGAGCTACAGAAAAAGACTTTGCCGATGAAGAACCTCCATAGAGGAAGATAAACCTTATATCATCATCTTTCATAGCTTCCCTAAGATGATGAAAATTTGGATTAAACTTTCTATAACTAATAGATACCTTTTCCATTAATCCCCCGTCCCCGTATCAATGTCAAGCAACATTTGTTTTATATTAACTTCTGTCGGTTCATCATATCCCAGCATCTTGCAAATACGAGATATGCTCCAACTCTTACCATTCAACTTTAATTCAATCCCCTCCTTGGTAACTTTAACACTTTCTACTGCACGCGCCATTTCTTCAGTCCATTCGGATGAATCTTTAAATATCACCATACCATTTCTTATACTCAGGAAATCACGGATATCAGCAAATGCAATACACCGCAATTCCTCAAGTACGCGATCCTTAGTAATATTTGACTTCTTTCTTAATTCACTTTGGAGCTCCTGTATTCTGGGAGACAGCTTTGAAACCAACTTAGATGCTGCCTCCCATACAGTTTTATCACTGGAGCCTTTGCACGAATATACCTTTCTATATGCTTCAGAAGCATTACTGGTCTCAATATAAAGATTACAGAATTTTTCTTGTTTAGGTCTTAGCTTCATGTCTTTTCGTTAGTCTGAGTTATGTATAACATAATACACATTACAAATATAATTATTTTTCTCCTAATATAAAAACTTGATTAATAGATAATCTGTAGTTTGTGGTACCATTTATCCGCATGTGGGAACCACCCTATCATAAACGATACCTTTCGTATTGATACTTTATATATCTTTCCTTTCATCGTTATTCCTCCTTCATCAACTCTGGATTATCAGAAATGTTACCAACAATATATTCTTCTATTTCATAGTCACAAAATGAAAGTAATTTGCCTCCATATTTTGAAATGTACCCAAAACATCCTTTTTTTAATCCAACTTCATAGCATTCACCAGGATCTTCTTGGTCTGTTTCATCTTTTACAAGAAGTATATCACCTTCGTATATCTCCTTTCCATTTTTGTCGAATAAACCAGTAAATTGCCCGACGGTCTCTGGGACAACAACAGAGATTTCATCATGAAGCAACTCAACGGCAACATGCTTGCCGGTAGTAATCTCACAATCTTTTTGAGAACCATGATATATAACACATCCTCCAGCAATATGAAGCAAATCTCCATATACCCATTTATTGCCATTAACCGTTTTCCCTCTGAATTTTATTGTACGATTCATATCTTATACCTCCTTCTTTAATTGTTTTACAATCTTGAAATAATCCTCCTCACTCAAAACCTTTTCTGCCGCAATAAGCACCGTGTTATATCCATTACAATAAGCCAAGTCAGCAACTTCACTTATTATGAGTTTATTAAAATGGTCTTGTTGTAAATTCAACAATCTTTTCATGCAAAGGGATTTATTGTGATCTCTATTCATTTTTCTTCCTCTTATTTAAAATGATTAATAAGTTCTTCTACCGTAGCCTTGTGATAACTTCCTGAAATAATAGTGGCATGATTCCAATTTTCATCCCAAAAGAACATACTGCCTTTGGGTTCTGTGAAATAATGATCGTTACCAATAGAATCGTCATAAGAAACGCTAAGAGGGGAATCTGTTATAAACCACTGCATGTAGTTACTATCGTCCCTCAATGCGGCTATAGCAAGAAACAAATCCTCTTCGACTCCACAATCAATAAATTTCCCGCATAAGAGGCTATGTTTATCAAAAGGAATATCAAAAGCATTTGCTATCACATAATGAGGAATGTCAAAACCCTTTTCATGGGAATATTGATAAGCCCATATTATATGGCAATCATCTGTCCAGACAGGAGAATTTTTGATATACCCCAATTCTTCTAATCTCTTACGAAGTTCCTCCGTATTTTTCCTAATAAAACAGGGTGTTGTAAATCCCATAGTTATTTGTTTTTAAGTTCTTTAATATATCCGTTTTCGATGCACCAACAAAGCATTTCATAAGCTGCGTCAATCAATGTATTGTCAATAAAAAGTTTGAGACAATCATTAACATCCTCTACGTTACGGTATGCTATAGTATTTCTTTCAAGCACCCATGCATATAAAATCTTTTCAGATATCATTGGTTTTAAATAATGTGGTAGCTTGTCGAGAATGTCTTGCAAGGTAAATGCCGGCACACAAACTTTTTTTTGTTCATCTTTTATTTGTTCCCAACGCCACATTTTCAACGTTGGTATTACATCCCCTCTTATACTAGCAGGGTATAATATCCAAGTTAGGGTTGCATTACTTGTATCTAATCCAAGTTCCTGCAAATGTTTCATCTGTTCTATTGATAATACTTGTTTTGATGCCATCGTTATTTATCCTTTCTTCTTTTCATATTCTTCACAATGCAAATTATAAGCATAGGCAAACATCTTCAAAGTAACAGGCTCAAAAGCAAAGTCCGCTTGTTTACCATCTACTACAACAGAAATACATAAATCTCCATCACAAAAATCAATATATGCCATAGCATCGTCATTCCCTTTGATAGCAAAGGTTTGTGTCTGTACGCTATCCATGATTCACCTCCTTTTCTTTAATCCGTTCTAATACATCCCTATTAGCTTCCAGTATTTCATCGAAAGAAGGGATAGGCATCCAGTGAGTCACATTGTCTATCACATAATACCCGCGATTATATTTCAGCCACTTGTTTCTGATGAAACATGCTCTAAATACCTCACCATCACTATCCATTACAATACAATCATTCGATGAATCGCAACCAGCCTTCTCTTTCACACTTATCCAAGGTGATTGATTTGATTGCCATTCAGCACCTTGAATGAAATTAATCTCCCCAAATTGTGCCAAGTTCTTACCTGATAAAGTGCGATCAGCTGTTCTGTGATTAAACAGAATATTTTCTCTTGCTGCTTCTTCTACTGTCTGTTTCATATTACTCTGTTTTACGGTTTTCTTTTAATTTTTCTTCATTGGCTGTTGTATTAGAAATGTCGCCAAGATTAGAAATAGCTGTTGTGTTACTGGGTTTGCAATACAAACACATTTGAGTAAACGGTGAGTATACCCTTCCACACTTCGGACAAATCCACCCCTGTTGTCCAAACATTCCGTTATACGGATTGATTGCGCTTGATTCTTGTTTCATAATTGTCTACTATTTAATTATGGGATAAATGTTATGATAGCGACTTTATCCCAATTTTTATTTTCTACCAAAGAAATATCCTCAGAAAAGTTAATCAAGAAATTTCCTTAATAATCATACAAAAGAAGACATGCTTTCTTTACTTTGTTTTCATCTTCATCGTAGGAATTAATACATGTCCCATTGAGGCCAGAATAATCTCCTTCTAAAATAGCATATTTTAAAGGATGATCAATTCCGTTATAAATTAATAATGTTTTCATTTCTTCTTCAGTTTTAAATTCCGATAAATAAAATTCCAGCAACAAATGCAAGAAAAGTAATCCCAACTATGGCGAAAGCAATTAAACAACCTTCGTCATATTCTTTTTCGTTTTGGGGAGTATTTTCTTCGTACCAATCCAAAACATGTTTTTTCTTATTCATTTCTTATCAGTTCTGCTTTTTGTATGTCTTTTTATACGTAACAGAGTTCGAGTGCTTCCAAACGGCACAGGAATGACAGCTATAAGTATTACGGTACCTAACCAATGCCAGAAACTCTGAAAGATAAATTCTAATATTTCTATCATAATTACTTGAGTATTTATAATCGGTTCAACGGATAAAACCTATCATTCCATGCTTTTACAAATTCACATTCTGTGATAATTTCGACATCAGTCATTCTGGGATTCTCTGAAACAAAGCATTCTGCCTCCTTAAGGGTAGGAAAAGAAGCCACCTTACAATACTTACATTCTCGGGGAACAAGAATAAATGCAGATCCGGAACTTACACCCAAAGAACCTGAAGCGCCGTTAACACCACATCCTAAGTCATTAGGAATTTGGGAAAAGTCTGAAAAATCGTCCCTGTTCATGCTGGTAAGTCCCCAGCAGCCAACTTCCCTAAATTCTTTAAATTCTTCAAGTGTACCTTGAAAGCAACCGGATGCGACCGCTCTTTCATAATCTCGCAGAAGAAGTTTGTTCTGTTGTTTCAGGATCTCACCTTCTGAATCTTGTTTGGCTATTATCTTCATTTCTAAACTGATTTGAATTATTTCTTTATAACTATTGCCATTGTACTTATACTTGTTCCGCTCTCTTTAAACTCACCTGCGCCAATTTCAAATACTTGCCCGTGTACTTCATCAATCCATCGACGGAAGACATCACACTTCTTTTCAGAAGCAAATTTCCAATGTGGACTGGTAATGACTGCAAGAGTACCGCCTTCTTCCAACCGATCATACATAAGCCTTACATGATCTATATCCTGATTGTTTGCGAATGGAGGATTGGCGATTATCTTGCTATAGCTGCCCACGCTATCTTTCGCAAAATCTTCTCCAAGTAGTATCACATTGCCCAGCGAATGTAGAAACTCCCTGTTTTCAGGCATCAGTTCATAACATTCAACCATAACGGAAGGACATGCCCGATGAATAGCCTTGATAAGCGCACCACGACCGGCGCTCGGTTCCAATACCGTATCATCTTCATGTATCCCTCCGGCAAGCATAATCAGCCAGTCTGCAACACTATCCGGAGTTTCAAAGAACTGATATTCCTGTTGAAGATTACAGCGCTTCCCATCTTTGAGGATAGAGAAGACGCGCTCGGCATTGAACGGGAATGTAAAGCCCTGTACTTTCCCACCTTGCCAGGAACCGCCCGCTTCCTCTATCCACTTTTTGGCTTCGGCATAAGATTTCTTATTGAATTGCACTTGTGGAAGCTTGAGGATGTTATTCTCAAGCGTGCAATGCCTCAGTATCTCTTCCACACTCCATTTCTTACCTTCATCGGATTGTTCCCCTTTTTTGTCCATGGGGGCATCAGGGGCGAGCAATGATGATACCTTTGATATGACCTTATTACTCGCGTCCATAAATGCGTTGACGCAGGTAAGCATTTCCATCAGAAAATCGTTATCTACGTGGTCTGTTTCGTCCATAACGGTTAATCCGTCCATCATGTCCTCCAGTCTGTTCAACTGATCAACACTACCACGTAACGTTTTTATTAAAGTCTCTTTTTTGTTCGTCATAACTTTTTTGTAAATAAATTCTTGTTGTGTCTACGCTGCCATGACCTAAAAGATCAGCCAGCTGAATCACATCCTTGTTTTTCTTAAGAAACATCTTCGCGAAGAAGTGACGGAAAGCATGGGGGTGCATCTTCTTCTTGTCAATGCCGCAGCAATTGCCCCAAGCCTTCATACCCTGAGACAGTCCACGTTGTGTCATGGGGCCAAATCTGCCAACCGCAAGAAGCCCGGTCTTACCGTATTCTTTCACATAAGCCTTCACTTCCTGCTGTAGCTGTCTTTGAAAGAAAAAGCGACGGTACTTGTTACCCTTTCCTTTTAATGTCACTTCCCCGGATATAATGTCTTCCCACGTGAATTGCAGAAACTCCGACAGACGGGCACCAGTTGTACCTAAAACCCTGATAAAAAAGTAATAATCTTTGTTGGATTTAGTCTTCAAGTATTCCAGTAAACGGTTATATTCGTCCTCTGTAGGAACATTATTTGTGTCCAGCTTACGCTTCATCTTGGGACGCTTGAGCTCGACAGGTTTCTTCATCCACTTGGAAAATCTTTCAATGGCCGTAATCCGCAACCGGATAGTAGCGGGAGCGAATTTTTCCTCCTCAAGCATCTTTATGAATCTCCTGCAATTATCCATATTGACCTCATTCGCATATTCGAAGTATTTCTTCATAGAGGTATGGTATAAATCAACCGTATGCGGGGAATAATCATTATTATCAGTCAGCCATACTATAAAATCATTCAACATCTTCTTGTTCTTCTCTGAAATGGAGTCAAGTTTCTCCAATGGCTTTACCGTCTTTTCCCTGCGGCCATATCCGATTTTAAGATAAGACAACAGATCGCAAATGGCTGAACACATTAATGGATAACGCGCCATGACATCAGCGTTTTTACGCTTATAACTCAAATAGCCGCGACGGTTGACCTCTTCAGTGCTCTCAAGGAAAGCCGCTACATACTTGATATGCTTGCCAATAGTATCATAACTTCTACCTGTGGTATACAGGTAAGAAATATAATTAGTCAGTATATGCTGTCTGTTATTATCCATCGTTTTTAAGTATTAAATCACACCAGGTAGCATCATTTTCAAAGAACCATTCAAAACCGCCAGCTTTATGCCTGCCCGGCTTTTTATTGCAGATACAGCTGATCAGAGCCGGATTAACACCTGTCGCTTTCCCTGCATCCTGAATGGAAGGGAATACGCCGCATAACTTTCCGTCTTTAATGGCAACTACACTTTTACGATTTAGACCTGCACCTGTTTTATGCCAGGAACCGCGTCCTTTCTCTAAATTTTTCAGACTTCTACGTTTGGTCTTTAGGGAATGATACTTCATTGCTTTCCCTTTATTGTGAGGAGCAATGCCTTTTAAGAATCTGCCGTTTATAGGATTCCTCGTAGGGCGTTCAACGGGTATATAAAGTTCGCTCATTTCTTTATTTTTTTGAGTATATTGAGGGTTATTCACCCAGTGATTTTATAATTTCCATCTCTCTTTCAGACAGTTCCCAAATTATAATATTATCCTCTTCCGCCGCCGCCTTTTCCGCCGCCGCCTTCTCTGTTGCCGCCTTTTCTGAAAGAAGGAATCCTGAACCGAATATAGATTTCTTATGTGGCTTTTGGCTGTCAAGTCCCCTAATGTGGTAGATATCCTCTTTCTTAAATCGCATTGAAACACCACGTTCTACGCACCATTGCATGGCTGAAACAGTTAGAACGCTGTTTGGATACTTATACCTTGGAAGATTCACCTTTTTCAATTCGTTTATTCTTTCGAGCTCTCTGTAAAGAAACGGATCAGACATTACCATAACATCATCGAATAAATTGGATATGAACGATGTTTTTACAATCGCTCCATTTTCATAGATGATTGATGCTCCAACTACTATTCGACAATATTCAGCCCTTGCGGAGAATAATGTCAGGTGTGGAGCGAACAGAAAGAATTTAATATCTTTTTCTATATAAAACTTTGCTATCTGTGAAAGAATAGAGAAAGGAGGATTATCGACAACGATACATCCATCCGGGTATTCACAATTTTCATAATCCCCACCCGGATAGAATGGACGTACTATTTCCGCGCCTCTTATATTACATTTTTCTGAAACGTATCTCAAAATGCAATTATAAACCTCAGGTGGAGTGTAGCAATCATCTGTAGTTTTCTTTGTTTTAAATTTATCCACAAAGTTTTCGTAGTCATCAAAAAGCGTCTTTTCTTTTTCTTTGCTTAATGATGGTTTTATGGAAACTACCTTATTTCCAAATATATCTACCGATTCATTCATTTTTATTCTGTTTTACGTTAAACATGGGTAACTTCATCATCAAGGAATTTTACAACTTCTCTATCCATCATAAATGGAGTGATATTTTGCCTAATATTTGGTCTTTCAACCTCTTCAATCACATTATTTCCTATAATGAAATTCTTGTTGTAGCATACAAGATAAACAGTTTCTTCATCCGAAAATCGGAATATATCACCTGTAATAAGAGTCTTGAATGTTGTTGTCTTTGCCATGATTTAGCTCCTTTCTATACTGTTTTGAAGATTAATACTTCTTCCCATGCATCTTCTCACGGAGTTTATTATACTTCATCTTCTGCTCAATATGCCAAAGTAGGTCAATTTCAAGATGTTTGGCAAGTCCGAAGATAGACAGTACCATATCGTTAATGGTAGTATGTAAGTCATATAAGCCATCATACCTCACAGGAAGTGTAGATATGGCATAAATGGACTCTGTGAATGTTTCGTCTTTGCAGGATTCTGCCATATCATCGATGCAATCACCTATATCTTTAGTTGCAATTTCAAGAGAAATATTTCGCAGACCTGCAAAGTCAAATAGACGAATAACTGCATCGGCAAGTTCATCCTCGATGGTATCTTTGATATATCTATTGAATACGTTGATAAACTTTTCTTCATTTGTTAGCCACCCTTGACACTCGCTATATTCACCGGTCTTATACTTTTCTTTATCAAAGTGTCTACTTTTTCTGTCTGCTTCCACAGCTTCCATTAACTCACTTATGACAAGACAAAAGCAATGTTCGTTACTCAATACTTCATTGTGAAAACCATGTTCACAAGCGATTTTGTATGCCCTATCACGGAGGGCGTTTAAGTCTATTTTATTCATTATTATACTGTTATTAGTTAATCAAAACCATAAAATTGACCATGCTTATTGAAGTCGGGAACTTCTTTTATTGTAGGACGTTTTTCTAAATGTTGCGCTTTCTCTCGCAAATCGAGAGAAAGTTCGTTAGCTTCTAAAACCATTTTAACCCCTGTTTCTACAATTCTTCTGTTTTCACATTCCTTACAATGTGGACTATTGCAATTACATTTAATCTTGTTCATATCTATCTTGATTTGATTAAAAACGGAAGATCATCACCAAACACTGGACGGCAATCTATAACTATAAACTTATTTACTTCAAAAGATTTGATAAAATAAAAAAACATAAGCCTTTCTATTCAAAGACTTTGCTAATCGTTTAGCCTCTGTCTCGGCGCTTGTCAGATCGCTGTGTTTATATGCCGGGATATGTTCACCTTCTACATATACCATAAAGAAAAAAATTCTTTCTCGTTCATGTTTATTTAGAATTTACTTATTCATTGAATCTTCCTCAATGATAAAAATTTTGTTGACACTAAAATTTATGATATATCATTGTAGGCATGGATGTTGAATTTTGTCATATCATATATCATTTATATATTTGTTGCTAAATAATTTAGAATATTTTGCAATGTCTAATTTTGAAATTATTATTAATTGTATTACAGCCCTTGGGTCATTAGCGACCGCAGGGAGTTTTATTTATGTGATAAAAAGCCAAAAAGGAACACAGAAACAGATTGGTAGTTTGTCTCAGATGGCGAACACGTTTGCACGTCAATATGAAATAGCTCGTATTCAAGCCGGGAATACCATATATCCCAAAATCCAAATTATATTGAAACATGATGAAATATGGGGTATGAAGATATTAGTTAAAAACCTTTCTTATCCCATAAGTATTTACCGTATCATCGTACAGACTGGCCAATATCATTGTGATATAACCATATCCCCCCCCAAAAAAAAGACAATTACATTTCTATAAGACAAGGAGAAACTATCCCCGTATTACCCGGTAAAATAACACAAAATCCCTTGTACTTTTCTTCTGCATCTATCCAGTTCTTTTTAATTACCCCTTTCGAAGAGGCGTATGAAGTAAGATATGCGGTCGAAAATAAACAAGAGCCTTATCAATCGGAAGCCATCCCCATCCTGTACCGTAAAGAAGACCATGAAAACGACACAGAACCTGCTATCAAAATCAAGGAATATGCTATACAAGGGAATATACCTGGAACAGTAAAAGATAATTTTCCTGAAATTTCGCGGAACTCAGACGATTATTTAATTCCTCCGGAATAAATAAAGGTGGACAATATTCAGGTGTTAGAAGAGTATTAAATATCTCCATATTGTATTGTTTTGATGGTTATTTATTCTCGAAAATATGCGCAAACACACACTTTTCATCAGACAGTTCCAAGCCGAGTTGCGACGGGAACCGTTTGATATAATTATAAAACTCGAACATCTTCTTCTCATCATCACCGCAGCGATCTATTAACAATTTAATGAAGGCAAGAAGACAATCAGAGTCATTTCCGAAGTTTTCCTGTGTGGATAATTACGTCTTGTCAACATCCTGTTTTAGCCTTCGGATGGCGGAAATCGCAGTGTTGAAGTTGCGTTTTGCATCATGACGCAATTCATAGCCTTGTTTTCCCATTTCACTTCTCAAATCGTAGAGAAGCGTTTCCACGACGTCGGTCAGGACGTATGCCATATTGAGCGTCGTATTAAGATTTGTTGTTCCTACTAACATGATTTATTTATTTCTTAAGCTTATAAAGCCTCGTTTAACCAACTCTATCAGATCCGACATATTTTCTTCACTTATTTCTGCCTGAGTCTCACCATTTACAGATATATAGTGAGGAATGCCAAATCGATCACAGATTCTCTTACGGATAACAGGAGTAGACTTGTTCTCCCAGTAGATAGTTACTTTCATGAGGACATTAGCATTTTTCTGGCTTTTTCATCTCCGGATTCCGCCCGGCGTTTCAACTCTTGATATTCAGCATAAGAGATCCTGTTATTCCCACGTTCTTCTATCTCTTTCTCACGCTGCATTCTGTATTCTTCCCTTTCTTTACGCTCAATATCCTTTCTTCGTTCGGATATGTAGTCTAACATCGCACTTGTTATTTTCATGGGGTCTATTGCTCCGTAAAATCTTCCATACTTGCCAGCCTTGAATCGTGCAATAAAAAAGCAAATCTCAGCGGTATTGATGTAGTAATACTCCGAAAGAAATATCTCCGATAGTTCAGAGAGTTGTTCTTTTGCTATCTTAGTCGATACCTCCGCAAAGTCGTTCAGTGAACCAAACTGTATCTTTAGCCATTCTATCGGGGTTTCATCTCCGTAAGTGGAAGACAATAACCCTAAGCTTGGAATACTGTCATTCAATGCCAGTTCTGAATGAGTTGCATTACATCTGACAAGTTTGAATTGCAAATCAGGGTTGTAATCAAGAATAAATTGTGCCGGATCAGGGTATTTGGTCAATAATGCCCTCTGCTTCAAGTTCCTTTCTCTTTTTTGCGGCAGCTTCTCTGACGGTTGTAGCGACTGCAAGAACTGAATCACGTTTTCGCTGCTCGCTATCCTGTTGATTTTTACTAAGTCTTGTCCCATTATAGTTTCCTTCCAATATTTTTATGAAATTTGTCGGTTTAAATATCCAATCAAAATCACATCTCCAATTTTGGTTATTGCGTCCTAGAAGAAATGCAGACTGGGCCACGTTGTTGAAAACATCAATAATGGATGTTTTCCCGTGTTCGGAAGCCCTTGCTTTTACAGATTTCTTCCTCTTATCCGTCATAGATGATATTCTAGGGAGTTTGTTTTCAAACATCCTATTGAATGTATTCATAAGAGCATTATAATCTATCGTTTCATGATGCTCGTCTGAATGTGCTACATCCCCTTGGGGGATTATAGGGGGGATATATTCATTTACATTCTTATTCTTATTATCATTATAATTAGGTTTTGGCTTGGTTTCTTCTTGGTTATCGTTTGGTTTTGGCTTGGTTTCTTCTTGGTTATCGTTTGGTTTTGGCTTGGTTTCTTCTTGGTTATCGTTTGGTTTTGGTCTTCCACCCTTACATCCATTGTCAAAACGTTTGTTATTGACATCAATTTGAGGTTTTATCAAAGTGAAGATACTACGAGCGACCGGCTTTAGATTCTCAGTTTCATTACCATATAGGCTATACTCCATTATAGCCGTGTAAATCTCACCCTGAATATCTCTCGGCAGATCCTTTATTGCTTCATAGAAACTTCTATAAAAAATAAAACTATCTCTCATTGCATTTCCTCCATTCCAAAAATTCGTCTAAAGTTTTATCATGCTTCTGCGCATTGCATCTTCTGCATGAAGTAACCAAATTAGAAATATTATCACTTCCGCCTCTTGATACAGGCAACAAATGGTCTATCTCCATTTTACAATCAGACCGTCCGCAATAGAAACAAGTATAATTATCCCTTTTAAAGACAATCTCACTAATTTTCTTCCACTCTCCCCAGTCTTGTACATCGAATCTATCTGAACGCCTTATACCTAGAATATTTCTTGGTATTAACTTTAGATATTTGCTATCTAATATTTCGACTAATCCATTATCTGATAATTCTTGTATGACTTTCTCATGAATAATTTTTCCGTACCTGTGCAAATTAGCTCCCTTTTTTACAAAATCTAATGTGTAGTTAGACTTGTTGTCATTATCAGATGAATACCATAGAAATATTAAAATTAGTCTTGCATCCCTTGTTATACGCCCTATTTTTGTATCTTCCCAAAATTCAGGTTTGATTGTTCTTATTCGTGCCATACAAACATTTTATTAGGTAATACAGATATATTCTCCACTTCTCGGACACTTCGGTATATGCTCAATGTCCTTAATTACTTCTTTTATACTTTTCATATTAGAATCTCACATTAGTTAGTTGTCTACCTTTGGAGTAAACGGCCCATTTGCCATTGCTTCCATCAACAAGCCTTAAATCAGATACTTCACCGAAGCGTTTGATGTTTCCACATAAATCTACAATCCATCCAACCTCTTTCTGGGGATGTGGACGAATAGCCCGACCAACTATCTGATACCACATAGCAAGTGACATCGTAGGACGGGCCATAACAACCGTATCAAGCTCGGGATAATCAAAACCAGTAGTCAGAACTCCGACATTGGCAACGACCGGGATTTCACCAGATTTGAACGCAGCAAGGATTCTTTCACGAGTAGATTTGGGAGTATCACCCGAAACAATAGCGCATCCGGGAATGGACCACGTAAGCTGTTCGGCTTCTTTCAAGAACCGGGTAAATACCAGTATTCCCTTTCGTTTACCTCCAGCTTTTGGATTCATCAGCCTTTGGACGATATGGACGAGATAACTGTAAAAGTCGATTCGTTCATATTCCTTTTGGATTGATTTATCCGTATAGTCGGCACCAGTAGTGTTCACCCGTAAGTTGAGTTCATTCCATCCCGAAGGATTCATCGGATAATAATTCAACTTTGCCAAATATCCCATATCTAAGAGAGTTGATACCTGTACATGGTAAATGACCTCTGAAAAGACATGAGGCTTTGTCCGGGTGATGAATTTCAGCATGGAGCCGAAGTCACGTGAGGAAGACAATCTATAAGGAGTTGCCGTCAAGCCAAGAACCTTGCACTTCACTGCATCAAAAAAATCCTTGTACATTCCCTCTTTGGGGTTAACAAGATGGCATTCGTCCACGATGATGTTCTTGAAGTGGGTGAACAGTTCGGGATGATTCTTCACACTGCCGATGGTGGCGAATGTTATTCGGTTTATTTCCTTTGAATTGAATGAAGCCGAATAGATGCTGCAATCAAGAATGCCGTATGAACAGAGTTTCTTGAAATTTTGCTCCAAAATTTCTTTACTCGGCTGGAACACTAAGGTATGTCCGTCAAGCCTTGCAGCTATATCCGCTATGATAAGGCTCTTTCCCGAACCCGTAGGCAAGACCATAATGGCATTTGTTTTCTTCGCCTTGTTGTTGAAGAAAGAAACAGCAGCATCAGAGGCTTTCTGTTGGTAATCACGTAGTTGGTAAGTCATTCTGCTTCTCCTTTCAATAGTTCGGGATTGTCATGGATATTACCTTTAACTACAAACATTTTGCGTGTCTGTTGAAGAGTGTTTTCTACAAAGCCATCCCATCCGACCCAGCATCCTTCTTGGGTACACCATTTAACCTCAAATGAAAGTCCTATGCGGTGTTTTCCACTCGTTGTAATATAGTCTAGTTGTACAATATCACCTTCATAAATCTCTTTGCCGTTCCTATCAATCAGTCCTGTAAACTGCCCGACTGTGTTGTTGGCAACTTCACAATCATTTACAACAAATCCGAAGTTATCTGTTGTAAAACTTGCTATATTCTCAAAGATTACAAGTTTGTTAATGTTTAACGAGCAAAAGTTAGAAGAATAATTGGCAATATTTCCATATATCCATTTGCCGTCCTTGATGCGTTTACCTCTAAATTTAATTGTTCTCATAATCCTTTCTCCTTTCGTAATTTCTTATTAAGGACCTTGTAATACTTGATTAGCTGTTCGTACTCAAAATCAGTCATTTTGGAAGTGCTGGCAACTTTGACTTTCAGCAAATCAAACTTCTGTTGACCGATTTTAGCAATTAGATTCACCCGATAGCCTTCCAAATGGTCGGCTTTGAACCTGTTGCAGTGACGGCACTCAGCATGGCAGTTATTTTCATCGAAACGTGTTGCCAGGTGTGTACGACTGAAATAGTGCCCGCAGTCTGCTTGTGTAAAAGGCTTTATCTGTCCGCACGAGATACATCTAAAATACCCGTTTGGCATTGCATCACGAAGCCGGATAAAAAGGGAAAACTCCTTGTCGAGCTTAGCTTTCAAATCCGGCTTTTTCTTTACTGTTACCCCTGCTTTATCAAACAAGGGTAAAGGCTTGTCTTTCTTCTTGGCCTTTGTTCGTTTTATGTAGTATGGCATATCTTGTCATTAAAAATTCTTACTCCGTTATTTTTCGCCCAACTTATGATAGAATCCAGAACCTCATCGTCATCCAGATTGTCTATAATATCTCTAAAGTCATACGAAGCACCAACCTCTTCTTGGAAGTGCCGTACAATACTCGTTTTTAAATCTGTCACTTCTTGCCAACTTTCCATACGTTACAATTAAAAGCCCCGAAGCGTATTCTCCGGGGCACAACCATTATTTACTAACCCATGCCATTTATGTGTGGCTCACATTTATGTTGGAGATGGAGCGATTCGAACACCCAATTAAGGACTATATCCTTTTGCGCTACTTCTAAGGTTAATTACTCCTTATATCTCACGTACCGTACTTTCTACCATGTGCACCTCTCGAAAGTCAAAAGCACTCCACTGCGCACCCCCATTTTCTCCCACCCCATCTTCACAGACCGGACAGGCAAATTAACAAAGTTATACTTCGATGATTACGATGTCCGGTGCAATCTGTCTGATGACACCCAGTTGTTCGTCAATGACTTTATTCTTGTATTCCTCAATGGCTTCATTTGCGCCAGCCGACACAAGAGAAAGGGAAACATCTCTACCGTCTACATCAGCGTAAATCTCAACCTCTATTTCTTCGCAAGAAAAACCTTTAAAAAGAGGAATGTTCAGTTTGAAGGACTTGGGCAAATTAGAATCAACCACCTGCGAGTAGTTGTCAACTTTGCTACCGTTTTCCTCCTTGCTGCGCTCAATGTCTTGGTTTACCTTTGCTTTGAAATTCTTCAAAGTAGATACAAGCATCATATTCTGTGACTTGTCAATAAAGAAAGCACGGTGCATTTTGATGAACTTAGATAACTTGATGGGTTCCCATTTCTTTTCAACGTTGATACCAAACTCCTGCATTTCTTTTGAAGGCTGCAAAATACCGTTGATTTCAGTCTGATAGTAGTTGGTTTCATCAATAGTTAATGCTAACCCCATCTTATCACGATTTACAATGATATTGGTCGATTTCTGATTAATCAGTTCGACACGTTTTTCCAACCATCTGAGAGGTGCATCTATCGTTCCATTGATAACCACTCTTTCCGGTTCTTTCGGGTCAAGTGCTACGGGTGCTTCACCTTCTCTTAACACTACTTCGATAGGTTTGCCGTTATAATCTTTCGGCACAACCAAGTTGATTTTGTTTTCGCTCATGATTCTGTTCCTGTTTTACGATTAATATTAAAAATAGTTCTTTGCATTTCCTGCGGCATGATAGGACGGGAATAAACCAGCTCACCAAGTTTGTTGTAATACCCGGCCATTTTTTCTTCATGATAGAGAATCTTCACACACTCTTCATTTTCAACATATTCAGAGCCTTTCTTTATGTTTTCAAGAAGTTCCTGTTTTTTTTCATTTAAAGGCTTTAATTCAGCCTTAAATGCTTCCATAGCTTCTTTTTTCTCTATCTCAATATCATTGATTTTGATTGAGGTTTCAGCAAGAGATTCTTTCTTTTGTGCTAATTCATCCGGTGTAAACCGATGTGTATAGCCAATCTCTTCCACTGCATCGGCATTGTCCTGTAGGAACTGCCATCTTTCCTTTTCGGGGATTTCTTGACCTAAAAATTTATCCATTATTTTTCATTTTAGAAATTAGTTCTTCTTTCATCCTCAGCATATTAGCCATTCCTTTCATTCGGGATTGAGCAGCAAGATACATCTGTTTGTATTTGCCAGCATCCTTCAAAGCACGCTCATACTTCGCTGTCTTTTCATCAGAAAATCTACCGGCACTATCACGGTTGTATATCTTGATTGGCTTTATCTCATTTCCGAATAAATCTTCCATAGCTAAATAAACTCTTTGTTACGTTCAATTTCTTGCTGGGCATAAATCAGCATTTGATGTTCATTTGCAGCTGGCAGATAGATACCTGCCACCGATGCGCTCCAATTACGGAAGCGGTCAATACTCAGGGTCATTTCACCTGTTGTCAGTTCGGCTGAACTGCGCAAGTAGATTACTTCCTTGCCCTTCTTGTTGACCGTTTTACGTTCAAATAAATCACGGTTGCAAGTCCTCTTATAGAAGTCTATTTTGGCTTCGTCAAGGCTGCAACCATACTCACTACCGAAATACCCTAAAAGAAGATGTAAATAGCTGTTTTGGGCAAGCGTGCGGTTAGGTAGTTTCTTTTTCACTTCCACCACCGCACGTTCACTAAACAGCTTGTTTACATACTCCTTGAATTTGGGTATCTGATATTCATTCTTCAAATCGAACAACATATACTAAAAAGGTAAATCGTCCTTTGCATTACCATTTGCATCAACTGGTGGCTGAAAGTTCTGCGGTTGCTGATAAGTCGGCTGTGGTGCTGGTTGTTGTACTGGTGCATTCTGTGGGGATTGCGATACACCGCCACGCGCTTCTATTTTATAACACCGGATGGACACCATACGTTTAAGCTCCCCGTCCTGAGTAGACCAGGAACGCCCCTGTAGAACAAATGACACGGTAACAACATCACCGGTTTTAAAACGGTCCAGTTCGGTGCATTTATCGCCTGAGAACTCTAAGGGAATAATATTTTCATACTCGCTACGCTCCTTGGTATAAGGATCATAGGTGGTAGCGTCCAACAGGAACTCCCGTTTAGTGAATGTAGCTCCACTGTTTTTGGATTGGATTTGGACGGTATTGCTGATAGATAAAATACGTCCGGTTATTTTATTTGTCATAATCTATTTGGTATAAAAATCTTTAATTTGTTGAAATATCATTCCTCTTTCTTTAATATATTCTATAGTTTGCTCATCTCTTGAAATCCTCACTTTCGTAAAATCATCTTCTGATATTTTTCTATGAATATTCTCTTCATCGTTATAAGAATTAACACATAAGAACGTAAGAGTACATGAATTTAGCCCTGAGCAATACAATTGCTCCTGTACTTGATTGTAGTATGATTTATGCTTTTTCTTGAGATAGTCAAGTAACTTGGCGTTATCCCCTTTTATAGGCTGTATGTTATCGACATAATCGTTTAGATAAACAGTCTTCAACTCAATGAAATCATTCAATTTTCCTTCTTTTATCTCTGCAAAATCAAGAGAAGCCTTGAATACATCCATTTCTTTGCAATGAACGACATATTGAGGGAAATACCACATAGGCAAGAAAGCAAGAAATCTTTCCTCTAATATAGCACCGGTTCTAAGAGCGTCTATAGGACTGCATTTGGCATTATAATAAGGTTTTTCACCACTTACAAAACGCTGCATAAGAGAGATGTGAGATTTCGTATTCTTGCCTGATAATAATGCATGAATATCTCCACTTCCTATATACATTGTTTCTATCATACAATACCTCTCTTTCTCATACCGTCATAAATCATTTCAATTTCTTTCGCATCAAGTTCCTCAATAGAACCTTTGTTGAACCGCTGAAGAAAACTGGTGCATTTGTTATTATCAGATAAAAGGAAATTGCTCACTATAACTCTTTTTTCATCAAGTGTTTTCAGCGCAAGCATCTCTTTTGATTTTACATCATCCGGATCTTCACCCGTTGCTATTTTATATGCGTTTAGTAAAGCATATTTTCTTGCATAAGTAGAAGCCTTGCCAAATCCCTTATCTCCGCTGTCAAGCCCACGCCCGAAACTTTCAACCTCTATATATTCCTCTGGTTTATCAAGATTGATGATCCTTACAGTCATCTTAACGATATCAGCATAAGTGATAGATTCTATATTTTCTTTTTTTATAGTTCTTATCACCTCTGATTTAATCAATTCTTGCTTAACCGGAATACTTACTATACCGTACTTCGTTTCGGCATCTTTCACACAAAGAGTAACATCTATATCCTGGACAGCCTTATAGGCATAACTACCGGCACCAACGGTCATATTTTTTTCGATGTTCTTTACCTCGTTGGAAACAGCCTGTATCTTTTGATATAAATTTAATCCGTCCATAACTATATGAATTAAAAGATAATTATAATTGTTTTCATCCTTTTATAAGAGTAGTATTATGCATATCGGCTCAATCCTTGAACATCACAAAGAGCATCATAATCCATACCACTGTCTTCAATCACAACAGACCTTGAAAGGATGGTTTCATAAGTCGCAATTTCTTCTTTTATCACCTCGATAATATCAGCCTTACAATCTACGTTGTAAACTCTACAGGCTGTTGCTTCATCCATGCTATCGGCTGCAAATAGGTCTTTACGAAGAGCATTTAAGCCCTGTTCTAATTCAAATTGTGTCATAATATCTATACGTTAATATACTTATTCATTTGTATTGTAGATAAAGCTTGCTTTATTTCCGCTTTCGAATAATAGATAGGAGAATTCCGGCCGGAACCTTTTCGTTTACCCTTGATCAATCCCACATCCTCCATTTGCCGTATAAGCTCGGTATCCAAATTCATATTGGCAAACCATCTGGCCACTTCTCTCCTACTGATGCTATCTTTTGTCGGTTCATAGCATTTCACCGCATTCATATACCCTACTTGCACCATATCAGATATTATATTCTTCAATTGGTATAAATCCAGCGTCACTTTCATTGGTATATTATATAAAAATTAAACATCATGGTAAGAAAAATGCCTGCATCACGCCTGATGCAGGACTTGATAATCTAAATCTAAAATTCTAAATAAATAAACTACCCTCGCGAGTGTGGACGGTACAGGATTCGAACCTGTCTTTCTGATATGCAGCGTTTCACCTAGAATACTTACCGCCCTGTCAGCCGCAAAACTGACATCGAGTTAAAAACGATTCACAATGTTCACCTTCACAGGCTACTTAACACGCAAAGTCTTAAAGGAACTTGGCGTATATTTACTTTTCTCTTTTCACACATATAATAAATTTGTCCCTTTCGACACACGTTTTACACAAGAAGCCCTCTTCAATGTGCTCAATATTATAGTCATAGACTCTGTTCTTAACAGATCTGCTCTTAGAGATATGGAACTTTTCTACATCCCCAACTTTCATGTTATTGATAGTTTTACTGATCGGTTTGTCTTTTGAAGGTATCATTTCTGTATTATCAATTTTCTCCTTATTACTTAATCGAGTCATAATATTCTTTATTTTCTTGATATTTCATTGCTATTTGCTTATCACTTGCTTTGCCTCCTAAATCATTCTTTATCGCTTCATATTGCTTTTCAGTAAGAGAGTACACTATCTCTTCCGCATATTCAAAACTTCCGGCATATCCCAATAATACTATTATTGCCGACACGCATAGCGCTGCTTTACTTATTTTATTCATAGTTATTATATATGATTTTAAATTACTATAAGGGTTGAGGGATAAGCAGGATTCGAACCTGCACAAGTATTGTCTGCTTTCTCGCTTTCGTCCGTATATTGGTTATCCTACGATTCTTAAACTACTCAACCTGTTACTAACAGCACCGGTCTTGATGACATCCATTCTTATGTACACTTGGAACTTCCGTTCATTTAGTCTTAGCTCCCTATGACCATTTTATCCCTTGGTGGTGGTTGTTCGGAATTTCCGAATAACCATCTATTTAAATTGTTTCCTTCAACGCAACAATACGTTTCTTCGCCCGAATTTTACGGGAAGGAAATCCGCCTACTGACGCGAGGCGATCTCGTATATCTTGTTAAGCGTGTGTAGCCGCCCCCAACACTACATACTTTATACCGATTCATATAGGACTGTATCGGACGCTTTACATTAGTTCATAAATCTGTGCTGATTATTATTTTTCATCGTGAAAGGCTTCCCATTACCTACAAGCAGCGCATTACGCTCACGATTATCATGCCGGGTATTCCATCGGACTGTTTCCCCTCGGGCAGTTGCATGATTGCCCCATTGTACGGTACCGTGCATCTTCACACGGATATGTCCAACATGTCTGCATCCGGAATGTAGAGTTCCGCTCACTAAAAAAGGAGAAGCTGTAAACTGATGCAAGAGCGCTATCAAAATCTACCAAGTTCCTTTAAGACTTGTCCCCCAGAATTGATTTTTCAAATTTCTTTTGTATATTTGGAAATCGGTACTGAGATACTGACTTTGACAATGCAAAGATAGTGATAGTTTTATTCACTACAAGATTTAAAGTGAATAAAACTATCACTATATGATTTTTTAACAATTATAGCTAACGATACATCTTTATATGTGGAATTCTAGAATATTGCATCTCTATCACAAAAGTAGAGAGAAAGATAAAATATTAAAAGAAATCAATTTAGAGTATACCAAAATAAAAAGAGGCAATTTATCTAAATTGGAATGGTATACTAAAATAGGATTAATTAAGGAAATGATAGCAGATCGATATATCAGAGGACCTGTATGCCCTGAGGATGACGAAATAGAGGTCTACCTATTAGCTAAAGGTGCGGAATTTATTTCTTCAGGAGGATATGTATGGGAATATTACAGGAAATGGTGGAAAGAATACAATAAATTTATAATTCCTCCAATTTTCACAGTAATAGGCTACCTAATAGGCAAATTCACTTAGAAAAAATATCAAGTATTTTTTCTAAGATGAATCCAAACATCAAAAACAGATAGTTAAGTTTTATAAAATTCTCATTTTCCTTTTTCATGGGATTATAGTTTTATAATACAAATATAGTGATATTTTTATTCACCTCAAAAATTATTTAATATGAATGCATACAATGAATATTCTGAAAGATTTTTAGAAATAATAAATGTAATGGGAATATCAGATTATTCTATTTGGAATAACGTTAAAGGAATTACCAAAGAAAGAATATCTCAAATCCGAAGAGGAGTTTCAGGAGCATCTCTTAATATAATCAGCGCATTTTGCTCTCATTATACTAATGTAAATGCTAACTATATCATCACCGGCCGAGGTAGCATATTTATTTCTACTGAGGAGTTACCTGAATCTAACCGCATCACCAATAAAACCACTTACGAAAAGCTACTGGAAGAATACACCCGTCAAACAGAAGAACTACTATCTCAAAGAGACAAAGAAATCAGAACTCTTCAATTAGAGAATGCCCGCCTCAAAGCAGAAGCATCTACGAGAGAAGCTGTATAATTTCATCATATTTATTCAATACACGACATATTATATCTTAATCTGAAACTCTCTAAAAATAAATTACACTTTTTATGCTGAGAAACATACATTCCTCCTCAAACTTTCATTTTTCGAAAGTGTTTATATAAAACGATTCTCAAGATATAAATAACAAATTAAAATCCTTAAGCTATGGAGATGTATGAATTATTATTAAAGCGTCTGATTACCCTAACAGACGAGTATTTTAAGCTACGTAAAGAACTGAACGAATTAAAAGAACAAGTTCATCCTACATTAAATGAAAGATTCGGCAGCAAACGAATTATTCCAATGAAAATAGAAAAGAATAAATAAGAATTGAGAACGTTGATTGTACTATATAGTGTCAGAAAAGCCGGACTGTAATTAGCCCGGCTTTATTATTTCATGCACATTCTTTTTCTCAGGAGCTTATATGCCTTTTGTTATCACGCTTCAGTCATCATCCTGGTCTTGACCTAATATAATAAAGAAAGCCCGGAAATATCATCCCGGGCTCGCAATAATCATCTTCCGATGACATGTACAGAAAATGTCGTCAAACAAAAGTCATTGATATTTTAATCAAAACTGAACTGTACATAGTTCTTTCGCTAATTCATGAATAGCTTTCTCAAACTTTTGTTTTAAAACGCTACTTTTGTTTTTTAATAACAGTTATTTAACCAATAAAACTAATAATTTAACAACATTTACGTCATTTGATTATTGAAAACATAATCGATTACCTTCCGGTTAGCTTCATTAATCATAGTGAAATCTTTCTCAATATAAATATCAGTGATTTTCATTTTGCTATCTACATGGTTTAGAGCTTCATGTACTACATACTTATCAATTTTCAAATCATTGCGTGCTATAGTTGCCCATGAATGACGGGCAGCATAAAACTCAAGATCATCTATCACTATATCTTTCCCCATTCGTTTCAGTTCCGCATTGATATCCTTCTCTATTTCCTTAAGACCTTTGTTTATAGCAGAATTAAAACAGGTGTGATTTACATACATTCTGCTAAACCGAAAAACTTTCTGCTTTGTCTTATCTTCATATTTTTCCATCAGATTTTTTATGAATGGGGTTACCTTTACATGAATCTCTGCTTTGTCATCCCTTCTTGTAGCTGTTTTTGTACGAAAGTACTTTATCATATTGTCTTTCAATTCATCACAATTATATAAATCGACAGAGTTCATTCCTATCAAACAGAAAGATAATATGAAACAGTCCTTTGCTAAATTATACCGGCAATTCTGTTCTATGCTTTTTCTCATATTACTTCTGTATTTATATGGCAGATCTGCTATCATTTTAATTATAAAAGGTGGTATCGCCCTCTTTCTCGCCACCTCCTCCCGTGGTACTTTAAATTTAGCAAATGGGGCCCATGGGATTCTTATCACTCCACGTTCTTCATCATTATATTTTAGTTTTGCTTGATTATATAGATGCCTAATGCAAGACGTATACTTGCATAACATGCAATTTGATGTTACTCTCCTTCCCTTTGCAATAGCTTCTTTATTGGCTTTCTCTTTTTTTTCTATTATAAATTTAGAAAAGTCGTTTAAGAATTTATAAGTTATCTCAGACACACCGATTACTTCCCTTCCGGTAAATTCTATCATTGCTTTAATAGTGCATTTGTAATTAGAAGAGGTACCCTTTCTTCCTTCTGCATCCATTTTTTCAATATGTTCCCGGGCAAACTGTATAAAATCAATGTCTTTTTTATCCTCCTCTACTCTGGTTACAAATTCTACAACCTCTTCAATTGACATGGAATTGATAGACAAAGATAATATATTGCATTTGGCTCGATATGAATCTATAATCTTATTAAGCTCGTCAAGGATTGATTGATTTTTTATTTTCATCCCTCTCGTCATATCTTCCTTCTTCACATAGATCGATGTTGCTATCCTTTTTATCTTTCTATTGTGAGTCACCCGTATCTTCACATTATATGTTCCATCTTGCCTCTTTCTGGAAGAGCATACCTCTATTCTGAATGTTGTTGCCATAGTATATGATTTTAGTTATGTTGAAACAATGTTGAAACAACTGCAAACAAAAGTAGCGTTTTAAATCAAAAGTAGCAAGTATAACGATTGAAAAGAAAAAGCGGAAAATCACTTCCACTAAAGCCTTTTACGCAATAAAACACTGATAGTCAACATTAAACAAAACAGAAACATAGTTAAAACATATTATCTTTTTTGTGAACCCGAAGAAATCCGAACTATTAACGCTTCTCCCTGTTTGGGAG
>ERZ810710.32-NODE-32-length-51760-cov-9.29092_pt1 | contig 51760 bp, 43 predicted proteins | sample MGYA00520190_ERZ810710 | MGnify/ENA primary metagenome ERZ810710 (study PRJEB31588, sample SAMN03399942) | human gut metagenome | study: EMG produced TPA metagenomics assembly of the PRJNA231909 data set (A prospective, longitudinal analysis of the...
ACTCTGAACGAGGAACAAAAAAACTTCTCACCAGCGGAAAGGAAGGATACTATGAGGAATCATCAGATGCAGATGCCCGCCCAGTATACATCCATCGGGGACGACGAAATGGTGCTGCTCTGCGGCGGCGAGACCACGGCATGGCAGACCTTTCAGGACATTGGCCGGGTGCTGAACTATGTGGCCCGTATCTTCTCGGCAGGCAGCTCCATCGTCAACAATGTGGTCACCATCGTCAATTATTTCAATAAGCTCGAAGACCTGCTCCCGGTCATCGGGGAAGTATAAATGAAAAGAGGCTGTTGCGGTGCAACAGCCTCTTTGTGTATTATAGATTAGTAGTGCAGCTCGTCGGCGGTCAGTGCCTCGAGCAGGGGCAGCATGGCGGCAGCCTCAGCCTTTGCGGCGGGCAGGTCCATGTCGCGGTAGTTGCCGCACTCCACCTCGCTTGCGCCGGGGACATCGCCCTCGAACACAGCCATGAAGCGGAAGGACTCCACCGTCAGGCTCAGCGCCTCGGCGGGGGTCAGGCCCCGGGTCAGCAGATAAAAGCCGGTGCGGCAGCCCATGGGGCCGACGTAGATGACGCCGTCCTTATACTGGCTGTTGCGGGCGTAGGTGGCGAAGAGGTGCTCCAGCGTGTGGGCTGCGCCGGTGGAGAGATAATCGCCGTGGTTCGGCTTCTTCATCCGGATGTCCCAGGTCAGAACGTCGCCGTCCTGACGGCTCAGGTACATACCGCGGTCGAGCCGGGTGTGGTCTACGCAGAAGCTTGCGATGCGCTCCATGTCACGCCTCCCGGGATCAGGCCTGCAGGCGCTGGACGCTGCCGTGTGCGCAGTCCACAGCGACCATCAGACCGTCGCGGATGTGGGCGGTAGCGCCGACGGCGCCCACGATGGTGGGCTTGAGCAGGGCCTTGCCGGCGATGGCGGCGTGGCTGTTCAGGCCGGCTTCCTCGACCACCAGAGCGGCGGCGTCACGGACATAGCTCAGCATCTCGTTGGAGGTGGAGGGGACGACCAGGACCATGCCGGGCTTGAACTTTGCGCGGATCTCCTCGATGGTGCGGCAGACGCAGGCCTTGCCGGTGGCGTTGGCCAGAGCAGCGCCCTCGGGGCCGACGCCGACGCCGGTAGCCAGGCAGTTGCCGATCATGTGGATCTTGATCATGTTGGTGGTGCCGGAGACGCCCACGGGGACGCCGGCGGTCACGACAGCCAGCTCGCCGTCGTGCAGATAGCCGTGCTCTTTGGCCAGAGCGGTGGACTTCTCGATGAGCTCATCGGTGCTGGTGGCGAGGTCCATCATGAGCGGGGTGATGCCCCAGGAGACGGACAGCTGGCGCTGGACCTGCTCGTCCATGACGCAGGCGATGATGGGCTGAGAGGGGCGGTACTTGCTCAGCAGGCGGGCAGTGTTGCCGGACTCGGACACGGTGACGATGGCAGAAGCGTTGACGTCCTTTGCGGTCAGGCAGGCAGCGTGTGCGGTAGCGTCGCTGACGCTGATCTGGCCGGTGGTATCGGTCAGGCGGTTGTCGCGGTAGTGGACCTCGTTCTCGGTGCGCTCTGCGATGGCGGACATGGTCTTGAGGGCCTCAACAGGATATGCGCCCGCAGCGGTCTCGCCGGAGAGCATGATAGCGGAGGTGCCGTCGTAGATGGCGTTTGCCACGTCGGAGATCTCGGCGCGGGTGGGGCGGGGGTTGACGATCATGCTGTCCAGCATCTGGGTGGCAGTGACGATGGGCTTGCCGAAGGAGAAGGAGCGGTCGATGACGCTCTTCTGGATGCCGGGCAGCTCGGTGAAGTCGATCTCGACGCCCAGATCGCCGCGGGCGACCATGACGGCGTCGGCAGCGGACAGGATGCTGTCGATGTTATTGACGCCCTCGCGGTTCTCGATCTTGGCGATGATGCGGATGTGGGAGTCGTACTCGTTCAGCAGGTTGCGGATGTCGTAGACGTCCTGTGCGGTGCGCACGAAGGAAGCGGCGATGAAGTCGAAGCCCTGCTGGACACCGAAGATGATGTCATCCCGGTCGCGCTGGCTCAGATAGGGCATGGACAGGTGGACGCCGGGGACATTGACGCCCTTCTTGGTCTTGATCTTGCCGCTGTTGAGCACTTCGCAGACGATGTCGGTGTCCGTGACGCTCTTGATGGCCAGCTTGATGAGGCCGTCGTCCAGCATGATGGTGCCGCCCTCGTGGACGTCCTGGGGCAGGTCCTTGTAGGTGATGGAGCAGATCTCCTTGGTGCCCTCCACCTCGCGGGTGGTCAGGGTGAAGGTCTGGCCGGCTTCCAGCATCTCAACGCCGTTCTTGAACTCCTTCAGGCGGATCTCGGGGCCTTTGGTGTCCAGCAGGGCAGCAACGGGCTTGTTCAGCTCAGCGCGGACAGCCTTCAGCAGGTCCAGACGGCCCTTGTGCTCCTCGTAGGAGCCGTGGGAAAAGTTGAAGCGGGCCACGTTCATGCCGCTGGCGACCAGCTCGCGCAGGACGCCCTCCTTATCGGTAGAAGGGCCAAGGGTGCAGATGATCTTCGTTTTTCTCATAAATATACCTCTAACAGTCTCTTTTTTCCTCTATGATGGGCGCACAGGTGCCAGATATGCCCTGCGGCCGCTGGCCGGACATCGGCCCGGTCAGGGGTGTTTGAAAACCTTACCATTCTCTATTATAACCGCTTGTGTACAAGAGAGCAAGAAAAAATTCGGCAAAGAAAACTTTAAATTTTCGTGATAGATGCCGAAGCGATAAAAAGCTTGCGAAAAATGCGTCCATCGCCTATAATAGGACTAAGCAAAAGTCTCACTTCTGCCCCGAAGGGACAGAGGGGAGCGCAAAATAATAGAAACGGAGTGAAAGCGTAATGGAAAAGCGCGTTTTTCTGATCGTCCTGGACAGCTTCGGCATCGGCGCAGAGCCGGACGCCGCCGCCTTTGGCGATGAGGGGACCAACACCCTCGGCGCCATCGCCAACCACCCCAACTTCAACTGCCCCAACCTGAAAAAGCTCGGCCTGTTCAACATCGACGGTGTGACCGCCGGCGAGAAGGATGCCGCCCCCATCGGCTCCTTCGCCCGCCTGCAGGAGCAGAGCATGGGCAAGGATACCACCATCGGCCACTGGGAGATCGCCGGTGTCGTCAGCCCGAAGCCCCTGCCCACCTTCCCGGACGGCTTCCCGGACAGCCTCATCCACGAGTTTGAGGAAAAGACCGGCCACAAGGTCCTCTGCAACAAGCCCTACTCCGGCACGCAGGTGCTGAAGGACTACGGCGAGCAGGCCATGAGGGAGAATGCCCTCATCGTCTACACCAGCGCCGACAGCGTGTTCCAGGTGGCCGCCAACGAGGAGCTGGTGCCGGTGCATGAGCTGTACCGCTATTGCGAGATCGCCCGCGAGATGCTGAAGGGCGAGTACGGCGTGGGCCGGGTCATCGCCCGCCCCTTCCTCGGCCGCACCGCCGACACCTTCTACCGCACCACCAACCGCCACGACCTGAGCCTCAAGCCGCCCCGCAAGACCATGCTGGATCTGCTCAAGGATGCGGGCAGGGACGTCATCGCCGTGGGCAAAATTTTCGACATCTTCGACGGCGAGGGAGTGACGGAGAAGATCAAGACCACCGGCAACACCAACGGCATCGCCTTCACCAAGGCTTTGCAGACCCGCGACTTTGAGGGTCTGGCCTTCGTGAACCTCGTCGATTTCGATATGCTCTACGGCCACCGCCGCGATGTGGCGGGCTACGCCGCCGCCGCCACCGAGTTCGACAAGTTCGTTGCCGACTTCATCCCCGGGATGCGGGAGGGCGACATCCTGATGGTCACGGCCGACCACGGCTGCGACCCCTCCTACACCAAGACCACCGACCATACCCGCGAGTATGTGCCGTACCTCATCTGCGGCAAGGGCGTCAAGCCGGGCGTTGACCTCGGCACCAGACTCTGCTTCGGCACCATCGCACAGACCATCTGCGACTATCTGGGTGTGGATGCCTCCACGCTGGACGGCCAGAGCGTGCTGGGCGACATCCTGAAATAAGCATAAACGCAAAGATCCCGCAAGGCAGCTGCCTTGCGGGATTTTTTGCGTCTATCGATTATGCTGCGTCATTTTCAGCGCTGGAAGCGTCGCCGCTGCCGGAGCCGAACAGGGCGTCCAGCACGGTGGAAGCGGCCTGATGCAGGGAGGAAGCCGCCTGCTCCACCTGCTCCTGAGTCGGCATACTGAAGGACGGTGACTCGGTGGAGCCTGCCGGGGCTTCCTCGCTGCCGTCCGCGGGGACCTCGGTGGAAGCGCTGGGCTCACCGGAAGCGTCACCCTCGGCGGGCTGGCTGTCAGCGGGGGCTTCTTCCGCCGGGGCTTCGCTCCCGGCGGGCTCTTCTGCGATCACGCTGTCGGGAGATTCCTCCGGGATGGATGCACCGGCGTTGGGGTCGGCGGTCGGCGTGAAGACCTCGGTCTTCTCGGGGGTCTGGCTGGTGCCGGTGAGCTTGTCCTCGCCGCCCAGAACCGCTGCGATGAGGGCCTTGGCCTCGTTGACCGAGTTCTCATCCGGCTTCATGACGTAGAGGCTCTGGCCCTTGGCGGAGTAGCACTTGCTGCTCTTCGCGCCCGAGCCGGTGACGGTGTAGCTCTGGATGTCCCAGTTGGCAAGGTCGCCCAGCTGCATCCGGACCAGCGCAGAGATTTGTTCCTGCGAGAGGCTGGTGACGAAGCAGTCGGCGGCGGCGTCCATCAGCTTGGAGAAGCCCATGAGCAGGGCCGGGGATTTGAGCTTGTTGGCCATCGCGTCGATGACTTTCATCTGGTTGATGCCGCGCTGGATGTCGCCGGTCTTGAAGGCGTGGCGCTCACGGGCAAAAGCCAGAGCAGACTTGCCGTCCAGATGGTTCCAGCCCTCGGCGAAGGTGGTGGGGTCGTAGTAGCCGGGGCTGCCCACCGAGGTGAAGGCCTGGTCGGAGTAGACGTCCACGCCGCCGATGGCGTCGATGATGTTGATGAAGCCCGCAAAATTGATGCGGAGGTAGTGCTCCACATCCACGCCGTAGAGGTTGCCCAGCGTGGCCATGCTGGTCTCGACGCCGTAGAGGCCGGCGTGGGTCAGCTTGTCCTTGCTGTCGGTGCCTGCGAGGTCAACATAGTAATCGCGCGGGGTGTTGATGAGGGCCGCCTGCTTGGTGGTGGGGTTGACCACGGCGAGGATGTTCACGTCGCTGCGGGCCTTTTCGGTCAGCTCGCCGCGGTTGTCCACGCCGCTGAGGTAGACGACGAAGGGCTCTTTCGTGATCTTATTCGCCTCTGCGCCGGTGAGCAGGCCGGAAGTCATGCTGTCCAGTGCGGTCAGACCCTGCTGCGCCCAGACACAGCCCACGGCCAGCGCGGCGCAGAGCAGGACGGACAGCACCCGGGCCACGACGGCACCGCTGCGGGAGGCGAGGCACTTGCGCACCAGCAGCCAGAGCAGCACCAGAAGCGCGGTGATGATAACGAGGTAGAGCACCGGCAGCATCTGGGTGCGCCAGAGCTGCACCAGCGCGGCAAGGCTCAGGATGGCCTGCAGTACCAGCAAAACCATTCCTCCTTTCGGAAGTTTGTCGTCAGCGGGGGCGGGCTCGCTGGGGTGCAGCGGCTCCCACTGTCTGCGGGGCGGCACCGGAGGCTTCGGCGGCTCAGACGGAGGCGTCGGTGCCGGTTTCGGCGGCGCTTTGGGGCGGGGAGGCTCCGGCGAGAAGAAATCGGCGCTGTCTACCTCCACCTCGTCGGGCTCGCTGCGATTGATGCCCCGGTGGATGTGCCGGGGGCCTTCGTCGTTATTCTGGGGATGGATATGCTCGTTTTCGTCAAACATAGGCGTTCACTCCTTTGGATGTGTATGCCGTCATGTGGTGGGGATGATGCTCAGCACAGCCCGGGCGGGCAGGCAGGTGGCCGTCTGGTCTTCCTCGCTGAGCCAGCCGAAGGATTCGCAGATGTGGTCAGGGCAGGGCGAGTCCACAAAGCGGGCCGCGCCGTTCTGGATCCGGATGTGGACGGTGAGGTAGCCGGTGTCCACGTCATAGTCGGCGTCTTTTTCGAGAGGAAAGGTGAGCCTGGTGTTGCTGTCGCCGTAGATGAGCTCTGCGCAGAGCGGCGCACCGGTCTGGTTTGCTTTCCGCACCAGCAGCAGCACGGCGGCTGCGGCCAGAATGACGGCAGCAAAGACCAGATTTATCAGCAGTTTTTTGTGTTGTTTCATAAAAAATCATCCTTTGAGCGGGATCTGCTCCAGCTCGGCCAGCCAGAGCGCGGCGGCTGCGTCGCTGGGCATCCGCCAGTCGCCCCGGGGCGAGAGGGTGACGCTGCCCACCTTGGGGCCGTCGGGCAGGCAGCTGCGCTTGAACTGCTGGGCGAAGAACCGCCAGTAGAAGTTGCGCAGCCACTTGTAGAGCACTTCGTCCGGGTACTCGGCCCGGCCTGCGAAGGCCGCTTTCGCCAGCCGGAATATCTTCGACGGGCCGAAGCCGAAGCGGAGAACATAATAGAGGTAGAAGTCGTGCAGCTCATAGGGACCCACGAGGTCTTCCGTCTTCTGAGAGATCTCGCCGTCCTTGGTGGGCAGCAGCTCCGGGGAGACGGGGGTGTCGAGGATGTCCAGCAGCACCCGGCGCAGCTCGGCGGAGGCGGCAATGTCGGCCTCATACTGGACGAGGTGGCGCACCAGCGTCTTGGGGACACCGGCGTTGACGCCGTACATGCTCATGTGGTCGCCGTTGTAGGTGGCCCAGCCCAGCGCCAGCTCGGAGAGGTCGCCGGTGCCGACGACGAGGCCGCCGGTGCGGTTGGCGGTGTCCATCAGCTCGAGGGTGCGCACACGGGCCTGTCCGTTCTCGAAGGTGACGTCCAGCACGCTCTCGTCCTGGCCGATGTCCCTGAAGTGGCTGTGGACGGTGTTGGCGATGTCGATCTCGGTAAAGCTGACGGCCAGCTCGTCGCATAAGATCTCCGCATTGCTGCGGGTGCGGTGGGTGGTGCCGAAGCAGGGCATGGTCACGGCCAGCACATCGCCGGTGGGGCGGCCCAGCTGCTTCATGGCGCGGACGGCCACCAGCAGGGCGAGACAGCTGTCCAGACCGCCCGAGATGCCGATGACCGCCGTCTTGGCGTGGGCATGCTCGAGGCGCTTGGCGAGGCCGTCGGCCTGCATTTTCAAGATCAGCTCACAGCGCTCGGCCCGGCGGCGCTCGTCGTGGGGGATGAAGGGCGTGGGGGCTACCCAGCGGGAGAGCTCCGTCTCGGTGAGGGCAAGGTCGAAATCGACGGTCAGATACCCCTCGGCGCTGGGCTCGAAGCTGGTGTTGCGCGCCCGCTCCGACTCCATCCGCTGGCAGTCCAGCTCCGTCTCAGCCCAGCCGCCCTCGAAGGGAGACGTCTCGGCGAGGAGGGCGCCGTTCTCGGCGATGAGGTCGTGGCCGGCGAAGACCATGTCCTGGGTGCTCTCGCCGTGGCCGGCAGAAGCGTACAGGTAGCCGCAGAGCAGGCGGGCGGACTGGTTCGACACCAGCGCCCGGCGGTACTCGGCCTTGCCGACCGTCTCATCGCTGGCCGAAAGGTTCGCAATGACGGTGGCACCGGCCAGCGTGTGGAAGGTGGAGGGGGGCAGAGCGCTCCACAGGTCTTCGCAGATCTCCACGCCCAGAACGAAGCTGGGCATCTGGCGGCAGCGGAAGAGCAGGGATGTACCGAACGGCACCTCCTGCCCGCAGACCGTCACATTTTCCACCTCGGTGCTGCCCGGGGTGAACTGGCGCTTTTCGTAGAACTCGCCGTAGTTGGGCAGGTAGGTCTTGGGGACAAGGCCCAGCAGACGCCCGCCGCAGAGGACGGCGGCGCAGTTGTACAGCTTGCCCCGCACCAGCAGCGGCAGGCCCACGAGGGCCACGACGTCCAGCTCCCGGCTGGCGTCCAGCACGGTCTGCAAAGCGTCCAGCGCGCCCTGCTGCAACGTGCGCTGCAAGAACAGATCGCCGCAGGTGTAGCCGGTGAGGCAGAACTCGGGGAACACCGCCAGCCTGACGCCGCGGGCCGCAGCATCCTGTAACTGAGATACGATTTGGGAAGCGTTATAATTGCAGTCGGCCACCCGCAGTGAGGGCGAGAGGGCGGCTGCTTTCAAAAAACCATCTTTCATCGGAGGATTTCACATCCTGTCTGTTGAATTGAGGCCCCGGCGGAGACGTGCGCTGCGGGGTTTTGTTCAGTATACCACAAACCGGCCCAAACGAAAAGTGACAGTGTGGTTAAAGAAACGAAAAACGCTGCCTGCACACCGCAGACAGCGCTGAAAACAAAAGATGGAAAACGAGATAGACCGTAAGCCGGGTTCTGTATTAAACGACGATCTGTCTAGACCTGCCATTGCTGACAGGTTCGTGCCGCCTTCGGGACACGCGAGCAGCGCTGTACGTCCCATATAGGCGTTGCTTCCGGTAGGGTTTACAAAGCCGCATAGTCACCCATGCGCTGGTGAGCTCTTACCTCGCCCTTTCATCCTTACCGCATTGCTGCGGCGGTTTCCTTTCTGTTGCACTTTCCCTGAGGTCACCCTCGGCTGCCGTTAGCAGTTACCGTGCTCTGTGAGGCCCGGACTTTCCTCAGAGCGGTCAAAGCCGCCCCGCCGCCGTATGTTCCACTCGTTTTCCGCTCCTCATGATACCATAAAAAAACAAGATTTGCAAGAGAAAGAGAATTTTGCTATACTTATCTTATATGTTGCCCGCGCTGGAGGTGGGAAGATGAAGCTTTATTTCAAAGTCCCGCCCGAGGCGGACGGGATGCTGCTGCGCGGTTTTCTGCGCAGGTGCAGCGTCTCCACCGACCTGTCCCGGGCCGTGAAATTCCGGGGCAGCGGCTTTTTTGCCGACGGCGCCCCCGTCCTGGCCAACCGCCGGGTGGAGGCCGGGCAGGTCATCTCCTTTGAACTGCCGCCGGAGGGGGAGGGCGTTGCGCCGCAGGACGACATCCCGGTGGATGTGGTCTACGAGGACGCTTTTGCCCTCGTGGTGGAAAAGCCGCCCCATCTCGCAGTGCATCCTACCCTGAATTACCCGCTGGATACGCTGGCGAACGGCTATGCCGCCTGGGCGCTGCGTCAGGGCAGAAGCCCCGTCTTCCGCCCGGTGAACCGCATCGACAAGGACACCAGCGGCCTCGTGCTGGCGGCTCAGAATGGCTACGCCGCCCCGCTGCTGGCTCAGCGGGTGGAGAAGCTCTACTACGCCGTTGCAGAAGGAGAGCTTCCCCTCGGGCCGGGCGTCATCGACGCCCCCATCGGGCGGCAGGGGGAGAGCATCATCGGGCGGTGCGTCACCCCCGATGGCAAACCCAGCCGGACGGAATATACCATATTGAGAGCCGAAAACGGCCTGAGCCTCGCGGCCTGCGTCCCGGTGACGGGCCGGACCCACCAGATACGGGTACATTTTGCGTCCATCGGCCACCCGCTGGCCGGAGATGACCTCTACGGCGGGAGCCGGGCGCGCATCGGGCGGCAGGCGCTCCACTGCGCAAAACAGACGTTCTGGGTGCCGCGCTGCGAGCCGATGCCGGACGGCATCCGCATCGAAGTGCCGGTGGACGAGACGACCCTGAGGCCGGTGACGGTGGAAAGCCCGCTGCCGGAGGATATGGCAGCCCTTTTTGACTGAATTTGTGTATTTCGTGAAAAGTAAGTGAAAGCTAAGCCCAAATTCTGTGTCAATGCTTGTTTCGGCGCCGGCAGGGTGTATAATAAATAGAGTTATTCCTGTCAAAAAAGCTGTCCTGATGCGGCAGCGTGTCGATAACAGAGAAAAGAGACAAATCAGAATCTCCTGAAGATACAGGAAGGAGAATCCTTTTTGCTGGAAGATAAAACAACTGAAACGCGGCAGGACGAGCCAGCCGGTGCGCCGCGGCACACCGGCTTCCGCGCAAAGCTGCGCTCGCTTTGGGCGCAGCTCCAGTGCGTCCGTCTGCTGCGCCGCCACCGGCGGTATCGCCGCCGCAGACACCGGCTGGACAATGCCTCCCGGAAGCTGCGCTCGTCGAAGCTGGTATTGCGCGTTGGCGCAGTGCTCTACGCACTGGGCTTTGGCGCGGAGTATGCTGCCGTGCGGGTGGGACGTGCCGTCAAGTACGCCGCTCTCTGGGCTGCTGGAGGCATCCGCCGCTTTGCAAAGGCTCTGGCGGAGACGGCGTTCCCCGGCGCAGCACAGGTGGCCAAAGACCTGTTTGGCCCCATCGTGCTGTTTGCAAAGGGCATCGTGTCCCTTCTCATCCATGCCCACCGCATCCGCAGGGAGCAGGGCTTCGGTGCAGCATTTGAGGCCAGCGTCCACTACTTCAAAAACGGCGTCCGCCGCAACCTCAGTCTGCTGCCCCGCATGGCGATGTATGCCCTGCCCATCTGCGCACTGGCGCTGGGCACAGCAGTGTTCCAATATGTCATCCACCAGCCTTATGCGCTGGCCGTCCGGGTCAACGGCGAAACCGTGGGCTATGTGGCGAATGAGGACGTCTTCAACACGGCCCGCGAGGACGTGATGGAGCGTATCAGCTACGCCGGCACCGACAAGACCGAGTGGACCATCGAGCCGAGCTACACCCTCGCCATCGCCCACCACATGATGGACGAAAACGAGATGGCAAACGCCATCATCCAGAGCGCCGGCGACCAGATCAGCGAAGGCACGGCTCTTTATCTGGACGGCGAGTTGACGGCGGTGTGCAGCGACGGCAACGCGCTGCGGGATTACCTCGCCGCCATGCTCGACCCCTACGAGGAAGAAGAGAACGGCCCCGATGTGAGCGTGGGCTTCAACAAGCAGGTCACGCTGGAAGACGGCCTCTACTTCAAGGAAGGCTTGCAGGATTTTGAGACCGTCCGGCAGGAGCTGGTGGGCGTGAAGCAGGCTCAGAAGGTCTACACCGTCAAGGCGGGCGACACCCTCTGGTCCATCGCACATAACAATGACCTGACCTTCCGTGAGCTGTGCGCCCTCAACCCGGAGTTCAAGGGTGAGCCGCTGAGCGAGACGTCCAGCATCCTTGAGGGCGACCACCTCGTCATCACCAAAGAAGAGGCTGGCCTTGAGGTGCGCATCACCCGCATCGAGACCCGTGAGGAAGAAATCGCATTCTCCACGGAGACGACAAAATCCAACGAATATACGAAGGGAACCACCAAGGTGCTCCAGGAGGGCGAGAACGGTCTGCGCCGCGTGACCCTCCAGAACGTCTACGACACCAAGAATATCCTTGTGGACCAGAGCGTGCTTTCCACCGAGGTCATCAAGGAGCCGGTGAACAAGAAGGTGGTCGAAGGCACCAAGAAGGTGACTTCCAGCACCAAGTACATCACCGGCAGCGGCCGGTTCATCTGGCCTGTGCCGAACTACCGCTACTGCTCGCGCTGGTACGGCGGACGCCACAAGGGCGTGGACATCTGCGCCTCGGCCGGTACGCCCATCTACGCCTCCGCAGGCGGCACCGTCGCAAAGGCGGGTTACAACAAGGCCGGTGCAGGTACGGGCTATGGCTACTCGGTCATCATCAACCACGGCGGCGGATACAGCTCTGTGTATGCACACTGCCTGTCCCTGACCGTCAGCGCGGGCCAGACCGTCAAGCAGGGCCAGCTCATCGGCTATCTGGGCAGCACGGGCCGTTCCACCGGCAACCACTGCCACTTCGAGATACGTCTCAATGGTTCGTACATTCCCCCGCAGAACGTATTCCCGGGGAAGAAATAAACCTCTCCGTCACGCCTGCGGCGCGCCACTGGCCGGGTTGCGGCTCCCAGAGTCTGCTTCGCTGTCGCTTGCATCCTGCTGGCCGCTGCCCTAACAGCTCCTCCCTGTTTCCGCCGCTGGCGGCAGTCGTCGCCGTTGCCTAAAAAAGGGGAGGCTATGGCATGTCGGCTGACATTCGGCGGAATGAAAAAAGCTTTTGGGTAACGCAAGGCGGCGGACTCCGCTGCCTAGATAAAATTCATAAAAAGGAGATAATTATTATGGCTACTCCTCACATCAGCGCCGAAAAGGGCGATTTCGCAAAGACTGTCCTGATGCCGGGCGACCCCCTGCGCGCAAAGTTCATTGCTGACACCTTCCTGAAGGATGTCCGTCAGGTGACGGATGTCCGCGGGATGCTGGGCTTTACCGGCACCTACGAGGGCCGTCCCATCAGCGTGATGGGCAGCGGCATGGGGATGCCCTCCATCGGCATCTATTCCTACGAGCTGTTCAAGTTCTACGATGTGGACAACATCATCCGCATCGGCTCCGCCGGCAGCTACACTGCCGACGCCAAGCTGTTCGACACCGTGCTGGCTGCCGGTGCGGTCAGTGAGTCCAACTATGCCCGCGTCCAGAGCGGCAACGACCACGACATCACCTTCCCCAGCGAGACTCTGAATGATAAGCTGCGCGCCTCCGCCAAGAAGCAGGGCATCAAGCTCATCGAGGGCAACATCCACTCCTCCGACGTTTTCTACCGTCAGCCCTCCGACGCAAAGCCCACCTACTGGGAGCTGCTGCGCGACGAGCGCGGCTGCCTCTGTGTGGAGATGGAGAGCTTTGCTCTGTTCGCCAACGCCGAGGTGCTGGGCAAGAACGCCGCCTGCCTGCTGACCATCTCCGACAGCTTCGTCTCCCCGGAGATCACCACCGCAGAGCAGCGCCAGAAGAGCTTCACCGATATGATGAAGGTCGCACTGGGCGCGGAGTACTAAGAGCTTTTTGGATCAAAGAGGGCCGCTGTGGTTGCAGCGGCCCTCTTTTTCGACGCAGAAGCGGCGGCTTTGCTTGCACTTCTGAAAAGAATGATTTATACTTAAATACACGACACAGAAGGGAATGAGGCCGATGAACAGAGAAACGGTGAACATGGTGCGCAGTCCGATTTCTGTGGAGGGGAACATCCGGCTTGTTCCGTATTATCCGGCCTACGATACAGCACTTGCGTGGTATCAGGATGCACAGCTCTGCAAACAGGTAGATAACAGGGACTTCGTTTATGATTTGCCACTGCTGAAGCGGATGTATCATTATCTGGACACACACGGGGAACTGTTTTATATCGAGTATCGGGGTGTGCTTTGTGGTGACGTCAGCCTGCGGACGACCGGCGAGCTGGCCATCGTCATCTGCAAGGAGTACCAGAATAAACACATCGGGCGGAAGGTCATCGAAAAAATGCTGGAGCTGGCTCGGGAAAGGGGCTTGGCGGAGTGCTTCGCGCACATCTATTCCTTCAATACCCAGTCGCAGAAAATGTTTGAATCCGTTGGCTTCGTCCCGCAGGACGAAGAACGCTATATCTACAAATTGCAAAAAGGAGAACTGACCATGACAAAACTGACTCTGGAAGAAAAGCAAGAGCTCATCCGGATGGCCCTTGCGGCCAGGGAGAGGGCTTACACGCCTTACAGCGACTTTATGGTGGGCGCTGCCCTGCGCGCCGAGGATGGCCGCATCTTCACCGGCTGCAACGTGGAGAATGCCGCCTTTACCCCCACCAGCTGCGCCGAGCGGACGGCCCTGTTCAAGGCGGTGGCCGAGGGCGTGACCAGGTTCACCGACATCGCCGTGGTGGGTGCGCGCCGGGGCGAAGTCAACAAGCAGATCACCTCGCCCTGCGGCGTCTGTCGTCAGGCACTGTTCGAATTCGGCGGCCCGGAGCTGAATGTCATCATGGCAAAAAGCCCGGACGATTTCATCGAGCGCAGCATGGACGAGCTGCTGCCCTTCGGCTTCGGTCCCTCCAACGTGGCAGGCAACAAGGCCGTGGAAGACTGAACACAGCTGCGCGAAAAAGGCCGGGCGGAGCGGATTTTCCGGGATAAGTATGATTTTTTTACAATTTTGATAAAATATTTGTAAATGTTTTGTAATCGGAAAAGGCTTGCATCTGCCGCTTCTTCCCGCTATACTTGAGCCAGTAAATGTGCAAGTGCGCACATTTCGTCAACAAAACGCGGTTATATAAAATAAAAGGAGAGTTTTCATTATGATGATTTCTCGTCGTAACTTCCTGGCAGTGGCTGGCGCCGCTGCTGCTGCCGCTGCTCTGACTGCTTGCGGCGGTTCTTCCTCTTCCACTGCTTCCTCTGCAGCTGCTTCCACCAGCGCAGCCGCTTCCACCGCTGAGGGCGGCGAGAAGATCGTGAAGGTCGCTCTGACCTGCGACACCGGCACCATCGACGATGAGAGCTTCAATCAGGCCTGCTGGACCGCTGTTTCCGGCTACATGGGCGATGACTGCCAGTACTACATCCCCGAGGCTGACGCTTCCGATGAGGACCGCGAGACCATGATCCGTCAGGCTGTCAACGACGGCGCTGATGTCATCGTCTGCGTCGGCTACCTGTACGGCGCTTCTCTGGCATGGGCTGCTGACCAGTACCCCGATGTCAAGTTCATCGCCATCGACGTCACTCAGGGCGACATCGGCACCGACGCCATCCCCGCAAACTGCTACTGCATCACCTTCAAGGAGGAGCAGGCAGGTTATCTGGCTGGCTACGCTGTCGTTAAGGACGGCAAGACCAAGCTGGGCTTCCTCGGCGGCATGGCTGTCCCCGCTGTCATCCGTTACGGCTACGGCTATGTGCAGGGCGCTGACGCCGCTGCTCAGGAGCTGGGCACCAACATCGACATCAACTACTTCTACGGCGGCCAGTTCTACGGCGACGCAAACATCACCTCCCGTATGGAGGGCTGGTACTCCAACGGCACGCAGGTCGTCTTCGCCTGCGGCGGCGGCATCTACACCTCCGCTGTTGAGGCTGCTCTGAAGAACAACGGCTATGTCGTCGGCGTTGACGTTGACCAGAACTACATCGGTGTCAACGGCGTGGCAGACGGCTCCTTCGCTTACAACCCCTTCATCACCTCCGCTATGAAGGGCCTGACCGAGGCTGTCAACACCGCTCTGTCCGACATCGAGGCAGGCGATTGGAGCAACATCGCTGCTTCCAACGGCAATTTCGGTCTGGAGGACGGCGACTACGTCGGCCTGCCCACCGATGCTGACAGCTGGAACTTCAAGACCTTCACCACCGACGAGTACGAGGCTCTGAAGAACAAGATCAAGAGCGGCGAGATCACTGTGGACAACAGCTCTGACGACAGCACCAAGCCCACCGTCAGCGAGTTCACCACCGTCAACTACATCCAGTAATCAGAAACTTCCCGGGCGGGGCGCTTTGCAAAGGGCGTCCCGCCTTTTTTTTGTGTGCTTTTTTCAAGACGATGAAGGAATGCTTGTCAAAATGCACAAAAGTAATACTTATGATATGGCAAAACATTAAATTTTCAAAAAGAAGTGTGCAAAACAGCAAAAATACGGTATAATGGGAACTAGAATAGTATAAGTGTCGCTTGGACACGAAAGGAGAGTGAGCAGATTGGCAGAGGATTTTGTGATCGAGATGCTCCATATCACCAAGGAGTTCCCGGGCATCAAGGCAAACGACGACATTACCCTGCAGCTGCGCAAAGGTGAGGTCCATGCCCTGTTGGGCGAGAACGGCGCAGGCAAAAGCACCCTGATGAGCGTGCTGTTCGGCCTGTATCAGCCGGAGGAGGGTAAGATCCTCAAAAACGGAAAGGAGGTCGCCATCCGCAACCCCAACGATGCAAACGCACTTGGCATCGGCATGGTCCACCAGCACTTCAAGCTGGTGGAGTGCTTCAGCGTGCTGGACAACATCATTCTGGGCGTGGAGCCCAACAAGCTGGGCTTTTTGCAGAAGGCCGAGGCCCGCAAGAAGGTCATGGCCCTGAGCGAGAAGTACGGCCTGCGTGTTGACCCCGATGCGCTCATCAGTGATATTTCGGTCGGTATGCAGCAGCGCGTGGAGATCTTGAAGATGCTCTACCGCGACAATGAGATCCTCATCTTCGACGAGCCCACCGCTGTGCTGACCCCGCAGGAGATCGACGAGCTGATGGAGATCATGCGCGGGTTCAAGAAGGAGGGCAAGTCCATCCTCTTTATTACCCACAAGCTCAACGAGATCATGGCGGTCGCCGACCGCTGCACCGTCCTGCGCAAGGGCAAGTATATGGGTACCGTGGACATCAAGGACACCACCAAGGAAGAGCTTTCCCGCATGATGGTCGGCCGTGACGTCCAGCTTCAGGTCGATAAAAAGCCCGCTCACCCGGGCGATGTCGTGCTGGACGTGGAGGGTGTCACCATCCACAACGACCAGCGCAAGAAGGACTCCGTCAAGGACGTCACCTTTCAGGTCCGCGCAGGCGAGATCGTCTGTCTGGCGGGCATCGAGGGCAACGGCCAGACTGAGTTCATTTACGGACTCACCGGTCTCGAAAAACTGTCGGGCGGCAAGATCACGCTGGACGGCAAGGACATCACCCGCGAGAGCATCCGCCAGCGCTCTAGGGACGGCATGAGCCACATCCCCGAAGACCGCCACAAGCACGGTCTGGTGCTGGATTACAGCCTCGAGAACAACATGGTGCTCCAGCGCTACTGGCAGCCCGAGTTCCAGAAGGGCGGCTTCATCCAGTCCGATAAAGTCCGCGAGTACTCCGATAAGCTCATCGTTCAGTACGACGTCCGCAGCGGTCAGGGCAGCTCCACCATCGTGCGCAGCATGTCCGGCGGCAACCAGCAGAAGGCCATCATCGCCCGCGAGATCGACAAAGACCCCAAGCTGCTGGTGGCTGTTCAGCCCACCCGCGGCCTGGATGTCGGCGCCATCGAATACATCCACAGCCAGATCGTCGCCGAGCGCGACAGGGGCAAAGCTGTCCTGCTGGTCAGCCTCGAGCTGGATGAGGTCATGAACCTGTCCGACCGCATCCTCGTCATGTACGAGGGCGAGATCGTGGGCGAGTTCGACCCCAAGACCACCACTGTGCAGGAGCTGGGCCTCTACATGGCCGGCGCACGCAAGCAGGGAAAGGAGAGCAAATAAATGAACAAGAAAAAACTTTCCCACAGCAACCTCAACAGCTCCATCACCAGTGTGCTGGCCGCGCTGCTGTGCATCGTCATCGGCATGGCTGTGGGCTTTTTCGTGCTGCTGGCCATCAACCCGGCCCACGCATGGGGCGACGGCTTTGTTCGCATCCTCAAGGGCGGCTTCCATGACGCTCCTTACGGCGTCGGCAAGGAGCTGGCCAACGCGGCGCCCCTCATCATGACCGGTCTGTCCGTGGCCTTCGCCTTCAAGACCGGCCTGTTCAACATCGGTGCTGCCGGTCAGTACACGCTGGGCGCTTACGGCGCACTCTACTGTGCCATCATGCTCAAGATGCCCTGGTATGTCTGCCTGATCGTTGCCACCATCCTCGGCGGCATCTGGGGCGCTATCCCCGGCTTCTTCAAGGCTTACTTCAACATCAACGAGGTCATCACCTCCATCATGTTCAACTGGATCGGTTTGTATCTGGTCAATGAGCTTATCTACCAGAACGGCACCGGCCCCATGTACGACGTGCGCAACACCCGTACCCTGAACCTCGGCAAGAACGCTGAGCTGTCCAAGGCGCTCATCCCGGACTTCGGCCTGAACAAGATGTTCCAGACCAACAGCACCACCATCGCGATCTTCCTCGCCGCGGCAGTCGCCATTCTGATCTGGGTCATCCTGAACAAGACCACCTTTGGCTATGAGCTGAAGGCCGTCGGCCTGAACAAGAGCGCCGCCCGCTACGCCGGCATCAACGAGAAGAAGAACATCATCCTCTCCATGGCCATTGCAGGCGCTCTGGCAGGCTTCGGCGCCGGCCTCTACTACCTGTCCAACGTCTCTCAGTGGAACCCGCTGAACTCCACCAGCCTGCCGACCATGGGCTTCAACGGCATCTCTGTGGCCCTGCTGGCAAGCTCCAACCCCATCGGCACCATCTTCTCCGCGATCTTCATCTCCCACATCTCGGTCGGCGGCTCTTTCCTGTCCACCAAGTATTACCCCACCGAGATCTCCGACCTGATCAGCGGTATCATCATCTACCTGTGCGCATTCTCCATGCTGTTCCGTGGCAAGATCCACTCCATGCTGTTCAAGAATGCGGACAAGACCAACGTGAATGCAGAGCCTGCCCCTGCTAAGACCGAAACCAAGAAGGAGGGCAAGTGATATGCTGCTTCTCATCAAGTATACTCTGCTGTATGGCATCGTGCTGATGCTGGTCGCTCTGGGCGGTATGTTCAGTGAGCACTCCGGCATCATCAATATCGCACTGGAAGGCATCATGGTCATCGGCGGTGTGGCGGGTGTCCTCACCCTCACCATGCTGCCCGCGAGCATGCCGGCTTTCGCCACCGTGCTCATCGCTGTGCTGGTGGCTGCTATCGCCGGCATGGTCTACAGCCTGCTGCTGGCCTTCGCGTCCATCAACCTGAAAGCGGACCAGACCATCGGCGGCACGGCCCTGAACCTGCTGGCGACGGCGGTGGCTGTGGTCATCTCCAAGCACTTCAGCGACAGCGGCAGCGCCAAGCTGAACTACTCCAACAAGCCCTTCCTGTTCAGCATCGGCGGTCTGGAGCTGAGCATCTTTGTCCCGCTGGGCATCGCACTGCTCATCATCAGCTACATCGTGCTGTACAAGACCCGCTTCGGCCTGCGTCTGCGCGCCTGCGGCGAGCATCCTCAGGCTGCGGACTCTGTGGGCATCAACGTCTACAAGATGCGCTATGCCGGTGTAGTCATCTCGGGCGCTCTGGGTGCTATCGGCGGTCTGGCCTATATCGTGCCTCCCGTCCAGACCTGGAACTTCGAGGTCGGCGTGGCCGGTGCAGGCTTCCTTGCTCTGGCTGTTATGATCTTTGGTCAGTGGAAGCCCTTCCACATCTGCGGCGCAGCCATGTTCTTTGCCGTGTTCAAGAGTCTGGCCAACATCGCCGACTCCACCTTCCTCGCACAGCTCCACTGGTCCAGCAACATCTACAACATGATGCCCTTCGTGGCATCCATGGTCATTCTGGCCTTCACCTCCAAGAACAGCATGGCCCCCAAGGCCGAGGGCATCCCCTACGACAAGGGCTCCCGCTGATTCGAGCGTATTTTCCGGGCGCAGCTGCTTTTCCGGGCGGCTGCGCCCTTTTTGCTTCTTTTTCAACAGATTCCACAAAACAGCGCTTGCTTTTGCGGGAAAATTTGCTATACTTGAATTACAATGTCATACGATTGCCGGAGGCGGGGCAGCGCGGCCCGGGCCGCCGGCGGAGAATATTATTTAGGAGCGTGACCTTATGCGCATTTACGATTTGATCGCCAAGAAGCGGGACGGCGGCACCCACAGCCGCGAGGAGCTGGAAGCCATCGTCAACGGCTTCGTCAGCGGAGAGGTGGCCGATTACCAGATGGCGGCCTGGATGATGGCAGTTTATCTGCGCGGCATGACCGACGAGGAGACTGCCGAGCTGACCGATGTCATGGCCCACAGTGGCGTCATGGTAGACCTTTCGCCCATCCCGGGCATCAAGGTGGACAAGCACTCCACCGGCGGCGTGGGCGACAAGACCACGCTGGTCATCGCGCCCATCGTGGCGGCCTGCGGCGTCAAAATCGCCAAGATGAGCGGCCGCGGCCTCGGCCACACCGGCGGCACCATCGACAAGATGGAGAGCGTCCCCGGCACAAAGACCGCCCTCTCACAGGAGGAGTTCTTTGCACAGGTGAATAAGATCGGACTGTCGGTCATTGGCCAGAGCGAGGGCATCGCCGTGGCAGATAAGAAGATGTACGCCCTCCGCGACGTCACCGCAACCGTCAGCTGCATCCCCCTCATCGCGTCCAGCATCATGTCCAAGAAGCTGGCCTCCGGCTCGGACGCTATCCTGCTGGACGTCACCACCGGCACCGGTGCGTTCATGAAGACCGTGGACCAGAGCATCGAGCTGGCCAAGCTGATGGTCTCCATCGGCACCCATCATGGCCGCCGCGTCGCCGCTATGATCACCGACATGGACACCCCGCTGGGCCACAACATCGGCAACAGCCTTGAGGTCATGGAGAGCATGGACGTGCTCAAGGGCCACGGCCCCGCCGACCTGACCGAGGTCTGCCTGCAGCTGGCTGCGAATATGCTGGTGCTGGCCGATAAGGGATCCCCCGCCGAGTGCCGCGCCATGGCCGAGGCTGTCATCGCGGACGGCTCTGCCTATGCAAAGTGCAAGGAGATGTTCGCGGCTCAGGGCGGCGATACCCGCGTTCTGGACGACTACAGCCTCTTCGAGAAGCCCGCCGCCAGCTATGAGCTTCTGGCCGAGGAAGACGGCTACATCGTCGCCAACGACGCCGAGAAGATCGGCTCTGCCAGCGTTCTGCTGGGCGCAGGCCGTCAGAAGAAGGGCGACCCGCTGGACTTCGCCGCCGGCATCACCCTCCACAAGAAGCGCGGCGACTACGTGCACAAGGGCGAGAGCCTCGCCACCTTCTACGGCGCGGCGGATAAGTTCGACGCTGCCGCCGCCGAGTACCGCAGCGGCCTCGTCTACGGCCCTGAAAAGCCCGAGGAAGCCCCGCTGGTCTACGCTCTCGTCACCAAGGACGGCGTGGAGCGGTACTGAAATACCTGAATCGCTGAGAACGGCCCCGGGATCTGTGTGTCCCGGGGCCGTTTTTCCGCCAAAACTGCGCTTTGTGGTTGGATAAAGCCGGCAGAAGGGCTGATTTTGTAGATGTTTTGCCTGAGATGTGATATAATCTATTCAATAGCGCCCAGACGGCGCAGGAGAAGAGAAAGGGTTATTCTATGAAGATCGTTTTGGTGGGCGGCGGCAAGGTCGGCACAGCGCTGGCGCGGCAGCTCAGTGAAGAGGGTCACAACGTGACCGTTATCGATACGAACAAGGCCCGTGTGGAGCATATCGGGGAGTCCTACGATGTGATGAGCATCCTCGGCAACGGCTCGTCCATCACCACCCTGTCCGAGGCGGGCGTGGAGGAAGCGGACGTGTTCATCGCAGTCACCGGCTCAGACGAGCTGAACCTGCTGTGCTGCATGTTCGCCAAAAAGGCGGGCCACAGCCATGCAATCGCCCGCGTACGCAACCCGTCTTACAGCCATGAGCTGGACTTTATCAAAAAACAGATCGGCATCTCGGCCATCATCAACCCCGAAATGGCAGCGGCCAAGGAAATCTCTCACCTGCTGCGGTTCCCGGGCGCAAGCAAGATCGATACCTTCGCGGGCGGACGGGTGCGGCTCATCAAGTTTGCGCTGACCGAGCGGCAGGGGCTGGACGGCGTGGCCATCTATGAGATCCCCACCCGCCTCAAGAGCGACATTCTGGTCTGCGCGGTGGAGCGTGACGGCGGGGTCATCATCCCCAACGGTAACTTTGTGCTGCAGAACGGCGACCAGGTCACCTTCCTCGCCACGCAGGAGAAGGCCCACGAGTTCTTCCAGCGTATCAATATGCCGGTGCGGCCGGTGCGCAACGCCCTCATCGTGGGCGGCGGTGCCATCGCCTATTATCTGAGTCAGGAGCTGCTGGAAAATCACGTCCGCGTCCGCATCGTCGAGCGAGACCCGGCCCGCTGCAATGTTCTGGCCGAGTCCCTGCCTGAGGCACAGATACTGAACGAGGACGGCTCCAACCGCGACTTCCTGCTCTCGGAAGGTCTGGAATCCACCGAAGCCTTCGTGGCTCTGACCAACATCGACGAAGAAAACGTGCTGCTGACCCTGTTTGCAAAAAAGCACTCCAAGGGCAAGCTGGTCACGAAGATCAACCGCCTCGAGTTCGACGATATTCTGGCCGGGCTCGATCTGGGCAGCATCGTCTACCCCAAGTACATGACCTGCGACTACATCGTGCAGTACGTCCGCGCCCTGCAGAACGAGGCCGGCAACAACATCAAGACCCTTTACCGCATCCTCGACGACCGCGTGGAAGCGCTGGAATTCACTGTCCATGAGGAGAGCCGGGCCACCGGCGTGCCGCTGAGCCAGCTGCATCTGAAAAAGAATCTGCTGCTCTGCTGCATCACCCGCGGCGACAACATCCTCATCCCCCGCGGCGGCGACCAGATCCAGGTGGGCGACAACGTCATCGTCGTCACGCTGGAACACGGCCTGCACGACCTGCGGGACATCGTGGAAGAGTAACGGGGGACAGAACGTATGAATTATGCGATCGTCTTTCGTCTGCTGGGCTACATCCTGATGATAGAGGGTACACTGCTGCTGCTCCCGGCGGTGACGAGCCTCATCTACGCCGAGTGGGCCGTCATGGGCGTGTTCCTGCTGACGGCGGCCATCAGTGGGGCGCTGGGCTTTGCCCTGCAGGCCATCAAGCCCCGCAGCAAGGTGTTCTATATGCGGGAGGGCTTTGCGGCCACCGCCCTGAGCTGGATCACCATCAGCATCATGGGTGCAGTGCCGTTTGTCCTTACCGGCTGCATCCCGAATCCCGTGGACGCCATGTTTGAGACCGTTTCGGGCTTCACCACCACCGGTGCCAGCATCCTGCCCGGTGTGGAGGGCCTGCCCAACGGCATCCTGTTCTGGCGCAGCTTCACCCATTGGATCGGCGGCATGGGCGTTCTGGTGTTCCTGCTCTCCCTGCTGCCCCTGACCGGCGGCTCCCACGTCAACCTGATGAAGGCGGAAAGCCCCGGCCCGCAGGTGGACAAGCTGGTGCCGAAGGTGCAGTCTACGGCCAAGATCCTGTACGGCATCTATTTCGCGCTCACGGTGGTGGAGCTCTGCTTCCTGCTGGCGGGCGGAATGAATGTGTTCGACTCTCTGCTCACGGCCTTTGGCACGGCGGGTACTGGCGGCTTCGGCTTCAAGAACGACAGCTTTGCCAGCTTCTCGCCCTACATCCAGTGGGTCGTGACCGTCTTTATGATCCTCTTCGGCGTCAACTTCAACGCGTATTTCCTGCTGCTGCTGCGCCGGTTCCGCCGCGCAGCGTCCAGCGAGGAAGTCCGCGCCTATTTCGCCATCATTCTGGCGGCGGTGGCCGTCATCACGGTGAACATCCGCAGCCTCTACGGCACCTTCGGCGAGGCGCTGCGCCATGCGGCCTTCCAGGTCGGCTCCATCATCACCACCACCGGCTTTTCCAGCTGTGATTTCGACCTCTGGCCCACGCTGGCAAAAGAGGTGCTGGTGCTGCTGATGTTCGTGGGTGCCTGCGCGGGCAGCACCGGCGGCGGCATCAAGGTGAGCCGCTTCCTCCTGCTGGGCAAGACGCTGGGCAAGGAGCTGAAGCAGGCCCTCCACCCGCAGGTGGTGGCCCCCGTCCGGATGGACGGCAAGCTGGTCAATCATGAGACCATCCGCACCACCAACGTCTTTCTGGCGGCCTACATCTTCATCTTTGCGGCGAGTTTCATGCTTGTCAGTCTGGACGGCTTTGACATGGTGACGAACTTCACCTCCGTCGCCGCCACCCTGAACAACATCGGCCCCGGCCTCAATCAGGTGGGTCCCATGATGAACTTCGGGGCCTACTCCAACTTTGCAAAGCTGGTGCTCATCTTCGATATGCTGGCCGGTCGTCTGGAAATTTTCCCGATGCTGGTGCTCTTCCTGCCCGATGCGTGGAGAAGATTCTAAAAGTTTTATAACGCAAAAAATCCCCCGGTCCAGCCGGGGGATTTTTGTCTGTATCAGAACGTCAGCTCGACCTTTTCCTGCGCACGGTATTGCAGAGCCTCGAGCAGCGAATCCTCGTCGAGGAGGCGCTTGCCGGAGAGGTCGGCAATGGTGCGGGCCACCCGGAGGATGCGGTCGTGGGCGCGGGCCGAAAGGCCCAGCGTCTCGTAGGAGGCCCGCAGGAGCTGTTCAGCGGCGGGGGTCATCCGGCAGATGCGCCGCACCTGCCCGGCGGTGAGCTGGGCGTTGCAGCGCACATCCTCGTAGCCGGGAGCAGCGTACCGCTGGGCCTGGATGGCCCGGGCGGCAAGGACCTGTTTCCGCAGCTCGGCGCTGCTCTCGGAAGGGGCAGCGCCATGCAGTTCATCGAAGGCCACCGGGTCCATCTCGACGCAGAGGTCGATGCGGTCCAGCAGCGGGCCGGACACCCGGCTGCGGTACTGCCGCACCGCGCTGGGCGAACAGGTGCAGGCCCGGGTGGGGTGGCCGTAGTAGCCGCATTTGCAGGGGTTCATGGCGGCGACGAGCTGGAAGCGGCTGGGATAAGTGGCGCTTCCGGCGGCCCGGCTGACCGTGATGCAGCCGTCCTCGAGGGGCTGGCGCAGCACTTCGAGGCTCTCGCGGGAGAACTCGGGCAGCTCGTCGAGGAAGAGGACGCCGCAGTTGGCCAGACTGCACTCGCCGGGGCGGAACTGCGCCCCGCCGCCCGCCAGCGCAGCCGAACTGGCCGAGTGGTGGGGGCTGCGGAAAGGCCGTGCCGTCACGAGGCCCCGGCCTGCGGGCATCTGCCCGGCGATGGAGTAAATTTTTGTCGTCTCCACGGCTTCTTCCCGGGTCAGGGGCGGCAGGATGCCGGGCAGGCGGCGGGCCAGCATGGATTTGCCGGTGCCGGGCGCACCGACGAGCAGGACGTTGTGTCCGCCCGCAGCCGCGATGACCATCGCCCGGCGGGCCAGCGGCTGGCCGCAGACGTCAGCGAAATCGGGAACCTGGCTCCACGCATCGGCAGGGTCGAAGGGGACAGGCATCGTAGGCAGGATGGGCTGGATGCCCCGCAGTGCGTCCACGACCTGACGGGCCGTTGCGGCAGGGTAGACCTGCATCTCGCTGCCGCAGGCTTCAGCGGCTTCGGCAGCGTTCTCGGCGGGGACATAGAGCGCCCGCACACCACCGGCAGCAGCTTCCAGCGCCATGGGCAGGACGCCGGACACCGGGCGGAGACTGCCGTCCAGCGCCAGCTCCCCCAGAAAGGCCGTGTCCTTCGGCGGCGGCTCCAGCTGCCCGGAAGCGGCCAGCACCGCCAGCAGCAGGGGCAGGTCATACACCGGGCCGGTCTTGCGGACGTCGGCGGGAGCAAGGTTGATGGTGATGCGGCGGTCAGGCCACTTGAAGCCCAGATTTTTCAGGGCTGCGTGGACGCGGTCGCCGCTCTCCCGGACGGCGGAGTCCGGCAGGCCGACGATGGAGAGGGCGGGCATCCCGCCCGAGATGTCGGCCTCGACTTCCACGGGAAAGCCGTTGAGGCCCTTGAGGCCGAAGCTCTTGAGGACTGCGTACATGGGCGCTCCTTTCTGCCCGATGGGGCGGCAGAGACCATCCATAAAAGGGGATGACAAAATTTTTGCGGTATTTCGAAATTTCTTCTGAGATAACAGACAAAAGGAATGGAATGGTCGGCTAAGAACTGACTAAGAAATGGGAATGACAGGGCGCAGATGCCCAAGTTCGACACAATTTTCTGTTTGAATCTATTATATTAGAGGGCATGTGAGATGTCAACGAAACGCGAACCATCTGTAATTGGAGGAAGAATCTTATGGTTGCGAAAGAGTACTGCTGTTACACCAGGCCCTATTCCAGTATCGAAGGCTTTCAGCTTGCACACACGCTGTACTACAGCGCAAGCGTAGAGGAAGAGGGTGTTGTACTGGCAGTGCGGCGGCAGCAGGGAGAAGAGTGTGTCACGGAGCAGGTCATCTGCCCGGTGGGCGACTTCGGGCGGCTGATGTCCCTGATGCGGTATCTGTGCGAAAATGGAGTAGGGCTGGGCCACTGGCTGGATGTACTGGACGACGCAGGGCAGGTGTACTGGCCCTGCACGGCTGCAAATGGGCAGCAGGAGAGCGGAAAGCCTGCACGATTTGTGGCATTTGCTGGTTTTGAGGGGGAAAACTTGGTACATAATCCTGAATTGACACAAAGCGTATAAAAGCTTATATTATAAGTAGACTTGGATGAATTTGTCCATTATGGTCAAAAATTACAAAGGTAAGGTGTGCAATATGTATCAGGATGAGTATAAGCGCTGGCTGGCAGCGGATCTGGAAGATGCAGATCTGAAGCCGGAGCTGGCCAAGGTCGAGGGAAACGACGACGAGATCAAGGACCGCTTTGCCGTTGCACTGAAGTTCGGCACCGCCGGCCTGCGCGGCGTGCTGGGCGCTGGCACCAACCGCATGAACATCTACGTCGTGCGTCAGGCCACCCAGGGCCTGGCAAACTGGGTCAAGACCCAGGGCGGCAGCCAGACCGTGGCCATCAGCTACGACAGCCGCCTGAAGAGCGACCTCTTTGCCAAGACTGCCGCCGGCGTTCTGGCCGCAAACGGCATCAAGGTGCGCATTTATGATGCTCTGATGCCTGTCCCGGCCCTGAGCTTTGCCACCCGTTACTATGAGTGCAATGCGGGCATCATGGTCACCGCTTCTCATAACCCCGCCAAGTACAACGGCTACAAGGCCTACGGCCCCGACGGCTGCCAGATGACCGATGACGCCGCCGCCATCGTCTACGACGAGATCCAGAAGACCGATGTCCTGACCGGCGCAAAGTACATCTCCTTTGCCGAAGGCGTCGAGCAGGGCCTCATCCGCTTTGTGGGCGACGACTGCAAGAACGCCCTCTACGCCGCCATCGAGGCACGTCAGGTGCGCCCGGGCCTGTGCAAGACCGCCGGCCTGAAGCTGGTCTACAGCCCGCTGAACGGCTCCGGTCTGGTGCCGGTCACCCACGTCCTGAACGACATAGGCATCACCGACATCACCATCGTGCCGGAGCAGGAGTACCCCAACGGCTACTTCACCACCTGCTCCTACCCTAACCCCGAGATCTTCGAGGCTCTGAAGCTGGGCCTCGACCTCGCCACCAAGACCGGCGCCGACCTGATGCTGGCCACCGACCCCGACGCCGACCGCGTGGGTATCGCCATGAAGTGTCCGGACGGCAGCTATGAGCTGGTCTCCGGCAACGAGATGGGCGCTCTGCTGCTGGATTACATCTGCGCAGGCCGCATCGAGAAGGAGACCATGCCCAAGGACCCCGTCGCCGTCAAGTCCATCGTCTCCACCCCGCTGGCGGATGCCATCGCCGCCCACTACGGCGTGGAGATGCGCAGCGTGCTGACCGGCTTCAAGTGGATCGGCGACCAGATCGCAAATCTGGAAGCTGCCGGTGAAGTGGACCGCTTCATCTTCGGCTTCGAGGAGAGCTACGGCTATCTGGCCGGCCCCTATGTCCGTGACAAGGATGCTGTCATCGGCTCGATGCTCATCTGCGAGATGGCCGCTTACTACCGCAGCATCGGTTCCTCCATCAAGGAGCGTCTGGAAGAGATCTACAAGGAATATGGCCGCTACCTGAACAAGGTGGACAGCTTCGAGTTCCCCGGCCTGACCGGCATGGAGAAGATGGCCTCCATCATGCAGAAGCTGCGTGACGAGCCCCTCACCGAGCTGGCCGGCCACAAGGTGGTCAAGGTCACCGACTACAAGAAGCCCGAAGAGACCGGCCTGCCTGCCGCAAACGTCCTCATCTACACTCTGGACAACGGCGCTGCCGTGGTCGTCCGTCCCTCCGGCACTGAGCCGAAGATCAAGACCTACTTCACCACTCTGGGCAAAGACCTGGCCGAGGCTCAGGCTCAGAAGGATGCTTTGGCCGCTGCCATCGAGCCCATCCTCGCATAACGCAGAAATTTCATAAAAAATTTATGCCCCCGTACAGCGCCAAAAGTGCTGCACGGGGGCATTTTTGATGGGCGCGGGCAGTTGCAGTTTGTGGGTGGATACGCTATAATATTCAATGAATAATAATACGCTCTGTGCAGTGCGGCACAGGGTAGGAATAAAATGGGGCAGGTGTAAGAAATTGGAATGTCGTGTGACGGCAGTCCTGGTGGCGGCTGGTTCTTCCACCCGGATGGGATTTGATAAACTGAGCTTCGATCTGGGCGGTGAGACCGTCCTGGAGCGGAGCGTCCGGGCCTTTGACGAGTGTCCGGAGGTGGACGAGCTGGTGATCGTGACCGGCGCGTCCGGTGAGAATGCCCAGCGGGCTGCTGCCCGCTGCAAAAAGCCGGTGCGGCTGGTGAAGGGCGGCTCGACCCGCGCCGAGAGCGCCCGCAGCGGCGTGGCCGCTGCCCACGGCAGACTGGTGGCCGTCCACGACGCAGCCCGGCCCTTCGTGAGCCAGAGCGTTATCGCCGATACGATAGCGGCCGCTGCCCGCTGCGGTGCCGCCGCCCCGGCGGTGCCGGTGAAGGACACCATCAAGCAGGCGAAGGGCGGCGACGGCAAGACTGTGCCGGAAGGCTGCAGGGTGGAGAACACCCCCGACCGCAGCACCCTTTATGCGGTGCAGACGCCCCAGTGCTTCGACCGGGCCGCCTATCTGGCGGCGCTGGATGAACTGGACGAGGCCAGCGCCCGCCTCGTCACCGACGACTGCAGTCTGTTCGAGCTGACGAGCCGTCCGGTGGAGATGGTACAGGGCGACTACGCAAACATCAAGATAACCACCCGGGAGGACCTGCCCCGGGCCGGGAACGGAGGAAAGAAAATGCGCATTGGTCATGGTTACGACGTCCACCGTCTGGTGGAGGGCCGCAAGCTCATCCTGGGCGGCGTGGAAGTGCCGTATGAAAAGGGCCTGCTGGGCCACTCGGACGCCGACGTGCTGGCCCACGCGGTCATGGACGCCGTGCTGGGTGCAGCGGCGCTGGGCGACATCGGCCAGCACTTCCCCGATACGGCGGAAGAGTACGCCGGGGCCGACAGCCTCATGCTGGCCCGCCGTGTGGCAGAAATCGTGACCGGGCACGGCTGGCGCATCGAGAACATCGACGCCACCATCCTCTGCCAGCGCCCGAAGCTGGCCCCCCACATCCCGGCCATGCGGGCAAAGCTGGCCGAGGCTTTCGGGATGCCGGTGGACGCCGTGAGCGTCAAAGCCACCACCGAGGAGCATCTGGGCTTTACCGGCGAGGGGCTGGGCATCGCGGCCCACGCCGTCGCCCTCATCGAAGCAGTGTGAACGGGAGAATGTGATCCATGACTCTGAACTCTATCGTAGCAAACTTCCAGACCTTCAAGCTGGTAGACCTGCTGGACATCCTCATCATCGCGTTCCTCATCTACCAGCTGCTGGGCTTCGTCAACCGCACCCGCGCCGGCCAGCTGGCCAAGGGCGCGCTCATCGTGATGGCGGTCTATCTGGTGGCAAACATCCTGAATATGCGCACCGTCACCTGGCTGCTCAACTCGCTGCTGCAAGTCGGTCTGCTGACGCTGGTGGTGCTGTTCCAGCCCGAGATACGGCGTGCGCTGGAGCGGATGGGCCAGACCGACCAGTGGGCCTATCGCTTCTTCAATAAAAACCGCTACAACGACACCAGCCTCAAGGGCGCATGGCGCAGCGCCATCATCGCCATCTGCGACGCGGCAGAGCGCTTTTCGGAGACCAAGACCGGTGCGCTCATCGTGCTGGAGCGGAACACCAACCTTTCTGAGATCGTCCGCACCGGCACGCCCGTGAACAGTGCAGTCAACCTCGAGGTGCTGGGTACCATCTTCTACGAGGGGACCCCCCTCCACGACGGCGCAGCCATCATCGAGAATGGCCGCATCAAGGCGGCAGGCTGTGTGCTGCCCCTTTCCAACAACCTGGACCTGGGCAAGGACATGGGTACCCGCCACCGCGCCTGCCTCGGCATCGCCGAGAACTCCGACGCCATCGCCATCGTGGTCAGCGAGGAGACAGGCATCATCTCGATGGCGAAAAACGGTGTGCTCATGCGCCACTTTGACCGTCAGACCCTTTACACCCGGCTGGTGGATGAGATGATACCCAAGGAGACCGCCAGCGAGAAGAGCGCTGCCGAGGGCTGGAAGGCCCGGGGCAAGCGCCTGCTGAACTGGGTGAACAACAAGGAGGAGGATGAGCAGCAATGAGCACTGAGCAGAACAACGGCAAGCCTGCCGTACCCCCCAAGCGCAACCTGCTGAACAACCGCCGCATCCGGCTCCTGCTTTCTTTGCTGGGTGCGGTCATCGCGTGGATGGCTGTCACCATCGTCGTGCAGCCCGGCACCACCACCACCATCTATAATGTTCCGGTGGACTTTACCTATGATTCGGCTGCCTACACCTCCCGGGGCCTGAGCATCGTCAATGCGGAGGAAAAAACGGTCAACCTAAAGCTTTCCGGCGACGGCTACACCATCGGCAGCCTGTCGGCCAACGACTTTGTCGTCTACCCCGACTGGTCCAGCGTCCGCGACAGCGGCGAAAAGAGCCTGCGCCTTCAGGTGCGGAGCCAGAGCACCCTGCTCACCGGGGTGTCCGTCTCCATCGACGGCGACAACACCGTGGACGTGGTGTTCGATGTGGTGGAAGAAAAGACCCTGCCCATCCAGGTGACGACGAATTACCTGAAGATAGCAGACGGCTATATCCTCTACGGCACCGACATCTCGAAGGAGACGGTGACGCTCTCCGGACCCAGCACCGAGCTGAGCGAGGTGGAGACCTGCACCGCCGAGGTGACCTACAACGGCGAGCTGACCAGCCCCGTCACTCTGGACACCGGCCTGCGTTTTTACACCCGCAGCGGCGGAGAGGTGAAATTTGAGTATACTACTCTGGAAACGGACAGCGTCGAGGTCACGCTGCAGGTGTATAAGCTGGCCACCCTGCCGGTGGAGGTCAGCTTTATCAACGCGCCCCGCGACTTTGACCCCTCGGTGCTGGTCTACTCCCTGAGCAAGAAGACCCTCAATGTGGCCGGCCCGGAGTCCCAGATCGACCGTCTGTCCACCCTGTCGGTGGGTACCATCGACCTTTCCACCTTTGCACTGGATAAGGTATACGAAATGCCCATCGAGCTGCCCAGCGGCATCCGCCTGCTGGACAACATCTCCAGCATCACGGTCAGCTTCGACAGCTCCCGTCTGGAAACCAAGACCATGAACCTGCCCGCCAGCTGTGTGCAGGTCATCAACCTGCCCTCCACCTACACCCTGACCGTGGAGACGGAGCGGCTGATGAACGTCACCCTCTGCGGCCCGGCCGGTTCGCTGGAAGCACTGAATCCGGAACAGGTGGTCATTGAGATCGACGCCGACGACTTCTATGTCGCCATCGGCCAGCAGAACATCGCCTGCCGCCTCTATGTGCCGGCCAACGACAAAATTTTTGCGCTGGGCAGCTATGTGGTGCAGTGCAAGATAGAAAGTAACTGAGTATATGATCCTGATCCATGATATTCGCCTGCCCCTCTCCGCCGGGGAGCCGCAGGCCTACGAAAAAGCCCTCCGCCTCGCCCGCATCCCCCGGGGAAAGGTGAGCCATCTGGGCATCGCCCGGCTCTCGGTGGACGCCCGCCACGGCCAGCCCAAGCTGGTGTACACCGTGGCCGTGACCCTGAAAGAGGAGGGGGAAGAGGCCGCCTGTGCGGGTGCTTCCCGCAGCGTCACCGTCCGGGGCAAGACCGATCTCTCGGTGCAGAACGGCACTCTGCCGCTGACGCACCGGCCTGTGGTCTGCGGCCTCGGCCCGGCGGGCCTCTTTGCGGCACTGCTGCTGGCCCGTCAGGGCTACCGGCCCATCGTGCTGGAACGCGGCCCGGCGCTGGACGAGCGCGTCAAGGCCGTGGAGCATTTCTCCGCCACCGGTGAGCTGGACGAGAACGCCAACATCCAGTTCGGCGAGGGCGGCGCCGGCACCTTCTCGGACGGCAAGCTCACCACCCGCATCGGCGACGAGCTCTGCGGCTTCGTGACCGAAGTATTCCTCGAGCACGGCGCGCCGAAGGAGATCGCCTGGCAGCAGAAGCCCCATGTCGGCACTGACCTGCTGCGGGGCGTCATCACTTCGATCCGAAAAGAGATCGAGTCGCTGGGCGGCGAGGTCCACTTCAACACAGCCCTCACCGGCTTCGAGCGGCGGGACGGCCGGCTCGTCGGCATCCAGACCACGGACGGTGCCTTCCCCTGTGAGGCGCTGGTGTTCGCGGTGGGCCACTCGGCCCGCGACACCTTCGGGATGCTGATGGACAGCGGCCTCGTGCTGGAGTGCAAGCCCTTCAGCGTCGGCTTCCGGGCAGAGCATCTCCAATCGGAAATCGAAAAGAGCCTCTACCACGAGGCGGCGGGCCATCCGGCCCTGCCGCGCGGCGAATATCAGCTTTCGCAGCACGTTGAAAAACGGTGCGTTTATACGTTCTGTATGTGTCCGGGCGGCCAGGTGGTGGCTTCGGCCAGCGAAAAGGGCCGCGTCGTGACCAACGGCATGAGCTACCACGCCCGCAGCGGCAGGAATGCCAACGCGGCCGTGGTGGTCAGCGTGGGCGGCGAAGACTTCGGCAACGACCCCCGGAAGGCCATCGCCTTCCAGCGGGAGCTGGAAGCCCGGGCCTATGCGGCAGGCCGTCCCGGCGGAGAGTATGCCGCCCCGGCGGAGAACATCCAGAGCTTTTTGGAGGGCAGGGGCCAGCTGAGAATTGGCCGCGTCCAGCCCACCTATGACCGGGGCGTCGTCGCTGCAGACCTCGGCGCACTGCTGCCGACCGAACTGGCCGACACCCTGCGGGCCGGTCTGCGGGCTTACGAGCGGAAAATTGCGGGTTACACCGCCCCCGAGGCCATCCTGACCGGCCTCGAGACCCGTACCAGCAGCCCGGTGCGGCTGAAACGGGAAGAAAATTTTGAATGCGCCCAGCTGGCAGGATTGTATCCCTGCGGCGAGGGTGCCGGATATGCGGGCGGCATCATGAGTGCCGCCGTCGATGGCCTGCGGGTGGCCCGCGCCATCATCAGCCGGTACAGCCCGGCAGAAGGGTGAGAAGTTGAATGACTGATCGTGAAGACGATTTTGACCGCACGGCGAAGGACAGCGAAGGCCGTAAGGTGCAGCAGGAGCTGGAACGCCAGCTCCGCGAGCTGGGCAACACCATGTCCGACTCCTTCCGCCACGGCTTTGAGGGCCGGGGCGAGGAGATCGGCGACCGTGTGTGGGATGTGGGCCGCGCCGCGGTGAACGCCGCCGGTTATGGCATCTCGGAGGCAGGCCGGGCCTTTCAGGCCGGAAAACAGGAGTACCGGAAGCGGGCCGGGGAGGCCGGAAGCAGCGCCGGCGCCAGCGGGATGACCGACTGGGCGCGCAATTTCTTTGCAAAGAAGCCGGAACCGACGGCCATCGAGAATATCCGCACCAGCGCCAAAAAGCGCCACAGCGCAGGCGTCGCCATGCTGGCGACCGGCATCACCTTCGCCGTCCTCTTCGGCATCACGGCCATCGCCTGCTTCGGCACGGCGGGGGCGTTCACGTCCGGCGGCGTGATGGTGGCGGCTGATATGACGGTCCTCAGTGCCATCGGCGATTTTGCACTGGGTGCTATCGCGGTGACGGGGTGGTGCTCTGCCGCTGTGACCGCTGTGTTCGGCTGGCTGACCGCGGCGGGCGCGTCCCGTATGAAGGCCGCCAAGACCCTGGAGCTCTACGCCGATACCGCCGAGGGCTTCGACTGGCACAAGGGCCTGTCCCTCTCCATGCTGGCCGACCTGACGCATAAAAAGAAGACCAAGGCGCTCAAGATGCTGCGGAAATTCATCCACAAGGGCTGGCTCAGTGCCTGGCTGGACGAGAAAAACGACAAGCTCTACCTGACGGCGGAGGACTACCGCGCCGCGCAGGAAAATCAGCCCCAGCCCGAACCGGAAAAAGCGCCGGAACAGGCCGGAGAAGTCCCCCTGAACCTCGAGACGACCCGCCGCTTTGCGCAGGTGCTCGAGAAGGAGCAGGAGCTCATGGAGGATGAGCGGGCTGTGGAGGAGCTGCAGCATATGCAGAAGACCACCGAGTCCATCTGTGCCTGGCTGGAAGCCCACCCCGAGAGCCTGCCCAAGGCCCGCCGCTTTGCGGAGTACTATATCCCCACCACCCTCAAGCTCCTGCACACCTACAACGACGTGCAGAGCCAGCAGGGCGAGAACGCGGAGGCCATCCGCCGGGATATTGCGGGCATCCTGCACACCCTGAATCAGGCTTATGATAACCTCTACGATAAGCTTTTGTCGGACGTGGCGCTGGACGTTTCCAGCGAGATCGCTGCGCTGCAGGGGATGCTGGCGAACGATGGTCTGGCCGGGGAGGGATTGCGATGACCTACCGGGCCTGGAACACCAAGACCGTTGACCGCGCCGCCCTGAAAGAGCTGACAGCGGCCATCGCCCAGCAGAACACCGAAGAGCTGGAATACCAGAACATGGACGAAGAGTGGAGCGAGGAAAAGTACCGCTCTGTCCTCGCGGTCCAGCAGAAAGAAGCCGGCCTGCTGGCCGGCATCCTCGCTGCCCGGGGCATCACCGACCCCGCCGAGGCGCTGACCCTTCTGGCGGGCGAAGAAGAGCTGAGCGACCCCATGCTCCTGACCGACATGGACAAAGCCTGTGAGCGCATCCTGCGGGCCATCGACGAGGGGGAGACCATCGTCGTCTTCGGCGACTACGATGTGGACGGTGTGACCGCCACGGCCCTGCTCTATCAGCACCTGAAAGGGATGGGTGCCGCCGTCAAGTGCATGCTGCCCAGCCGGGAGGGCGACGGCTACGGCCTCTCGAAGAACGCCATCCAGTCGATTTATGATAAGGGCTGCCGCCTCATCGTCACGGTGGACAACGGCATCTCTGCCGTAGAGGAAGCCGCATTCGCGGCCAGCCTCGGCATCGACCTCATCATCACAGACCACCATCTGCCCCACGACACCCTGCCCCAGGCAGTGGCCATCGTGGACCCCCGCCGTGCCGACGACCACAGCCCCTTCAAGGGCCTGTGCGGCGCGGGCGTGGCCTTCAAACTCTGCGCCGCGCTGGATGGCTGCCCGCCGGAAGAGATGCTGGAATACTGCGGCGACCTCGCCGCTGTTGGCACTGTGGCCGACGTCATGCCCCTGACAGGGGAGAACCGCACCATCGTCAAAGCAGGTCTGAGCCAGCTGCAAAATACAGACAGACCCGGTTTCTGCGCCCTTTTGGAAGAAGTGGGCCTTGCAGGCAAGCCGGTGACGGCAGAGAACATCAGCTACGCCATCGCGCCCCGCATCAATGCGGCGGGCCGGATGGACAGCGCTGTCACCGCTTTGCAGCTGGTGCTCTGTGAGGACGAAGACCGGGCGGTCGAACTGGCCCATAAGCTGAGCGACATCAACATCCAGCGGCAGGAGACGGAGATGGAGATCGTCAAAGCCGCGCAGGAGCTGCTGGACGCTGAGCCGGAACGCCTCGAAGACCGGGTCATCCTGCTCTGGGGCAGAGACTGGCACCCCGGCGTCATCGGCATCGTGGCCTCCCGCCTTGTGGAAAAGACCGGACGCCCGGTCATCGTGGTGTCGGTAGATGAGCACGGCGAGGGCAAGGGCAGCGGCCGCAGCGTGCAGGGCTTCAACCTGCACGAGTGCATCGCCTCCTGCGCCGACATCCTGCTCCGCTTCGGCGGCCACGCCATGGCAGCGGGCCTCTCGGTGCGGGAAGAGGATCTGCAGACGCTCCGCCAGCGGCTCAACGACTGGGCGGCCCGGGAGTGTCCCGTGCTGCGCACCCCGCCGCTGGAATGTGATCTGTCCGTCCACCTCGACCGCCTGACGGTGGAGAGCGTCCGCCGCCTCGACCAGCTGGCACCCTACGGTGCCGACAACCCCAGCCCGGTCTTCGTGCTGGAAAGGGCTGTCGTGGAGGGTGTCTACGCCGTCTCGGAGGGCAAGCACTGCCGCCTGCGTCTGCGGCAGGGCAATTCCAGCATCTACGCCGTCTGGTTCGGGATGCACCCGGAACAGGTGCCTTATTCGACGGGCGATGTCGTGGACGCAGCCATCAGCCTTTCGGTCTACGATTCGCCCCGGGGCGCACAGCTGTCGGGCCGCATCATCGAGCTGCACCCGGCGGGCCTCGGCAACACAGCTGCAGAGCAGGCTGCGCTGGTGCAGGCGCTGCGCCGGGGTACGCCCCTGACACCGGAGCAGAAGGAGAGCATCGCCCCGGAGCGCAGCCATATCATCACCGTTTATCGGGAGCTGCAGGCGCGGCGCTGGCACGCCGAAGACCTGCAGCCCCTGTTTGCAAAACTCGGCGAGGAGAACACCGGCCGGACGCTGGTGGCCGTCGCCGCGCTGGAACAGGTCGGCCTCATCACAGCGGCTGACCGGGGCGGGGCAAAGTTCTGGGAACTCGTGCCTGCCACCGGAAAGAAGAACCTTGCCGATGCGCCCATCCTGAAATGTCTGGAGGAACGATAAAGATGCCTGAGGGAAAGAAACCTGTCGTCTCCGCGCCCGCAGCACCGGCTGCGGCGAAAGAGGACAGCTACTCTGCAAAGACCCATCTCCACCAGCCCGTGCCGGTGACGGAGATGGCTACCGTGGCCGCAACGGCCCTGCCGGCCAACGCCCCTGAGGGGACCCTTCCCTCGGAGGTGCGGCCCGAGATCGTGACCTGGGAGAAGCTGGTGGAGGCCATCAAAGCCAGCGGCAAAGCCTACAATATGGCCATGATAGAAAAGGCTTACGATCTGGCCAACGACGCCCACAAGGGGGTCTGCCGCCGCAGCGGTGAGCCCTATATCTGCCACCCGCTGGCCGTGGCCCGCCTCGTGCTGGACCTCGGCATGGACAGCGAGAGCATCGCCGCCGCCCTGCTCCATGATGTGGTGGAGGACACCCCCACCACGCTGACCGACCTGACCGCCGCTTTCGGCGAAGAGGTGGCCGCGCTGGTGGACGGCGTCACCAAGCTGACCAAGATCCAGTTTTCCAATATCGAAGAGCTGCAGGCCGAGAACCTGCGCAAGATGCTGCTGGCCATGAGCCGTGACGTCCGCGTCATGATCATCAAGCTCTGTGACCGCCTGCACAATATGCGCACCGGCGACGCATGGCCGGAGCAGAAGCGCCGCGACAAGGCCCGGGAGACCATGGAGGTCTATGCCCCCATCGCCAACCGTCTGGGCATCCTGAACGTCAAGGAGGAGCTGGAAGACCGCAGCCTCCACTACCTCGACCCCGTGGGCTACGAGGAGATCAACAAGATGCTCAGCGAGCGCGCAGGCGACGAGTTTCTGGCCAGCGTGTCGGGCGTCATCAAGAGCCGCCTCGAGGAGAGCGGCATCGAGGGCGCGACCATCAAGCGGAGAGTCAAGAGCATCTACGGCATCTACCGCAAGACCATCATGCAGAACAAGTCCTTCGATGAAATTTACGACATCTACGCGGTGCGCATCATTCTGGACACCCTGGCTGAGTGCTACAGCACCCTGGGCCTCATCCACGATATGTACCACCCGCTGCCCAACCGCTTCAAGGACTATATCTCCACCCCCAAGCCCAACGGCTACCAGAGCCTCCACACCACCGTCATCGGCCACGAGGGCATCCCCTTTGAGGTGCAGATACGCACCCGCACCATGGACGAGCAGGCCGAGTACGGCGTTGCCGCCCACTGGAAGTATAAGGAGGGCCTCGAGGGCCACGATAAGCTGGATGAGCGGCTGGCCTGGGTCAGCCAGCTGCTGGAAAACCAGCGCGTCAGCGAGGATTCCGGCAACCTGCTCCACGATTTGAAGAGCGACCTGCTGCCGGAGGAGGTCTTTGCCTTCACCCCGAAGGGCGACGTCATCAACCTGCCTGCGGGCGCCAACTGCATCGACTTTGCCTACGCCATCCACTCTGCCGTCGGCAACCGGATGGTGGGCTGTAAGGTCAACAACCGCATCGTCCCCATCGACCACGTCGTGGCGACGGGCGAGATCATTGAAGTCATCCTCGGCCCGGCGGACAAAGGCCCCAGCCGCGACTGGCTCAAGATCGTGCGCACCAGCGAGGCCAAGAGCAAGATACGCAACTGGTTCAAGAAGATGCGCCGCGAAGAGAACATCCAGCAGGGCCGCGACGCGCTGGCCAAAGAGCTGCGCCGGGAGATGATCTTCATCCCCGACGACCAGCTGGATGAGTTCGTGGGCAGCTGCAGCCGCCGTCTGCGCCAGAACAACGCGGAGGAAATTTACGCCGCCATCGGCTACGGCGGCATGACCATCGCCAACTGCCTGCCCAAGCTCAAAGAGGAGTGGCAGAAGCTCAAGGCCGCCGAGGCTGCGGAGAACAAGTCGGTGGAGGATCTGCCGAAGGTCGATCTGAGCCGCGTCCACGCCACTGACGGCGTAGTGGTGGAGGGCTTCGATAACACCCCCATCAAATTTGCAAAGTGCTGCTCGCCCCTGCCCGGCGACCCCATCGTGGGCTTCATCACCCGGGGCTTCGGCGTCTCCATCCACAAGCAGAGCTGCGCCAACGCGGTGTCCAGCATGAAAGACCCCTCCAACGCCCCCCGCTGGGTCAAGGCGTACTGGGCCGACAGCGTCAAGGACAGCTACAAGGCCGGTCTGGAGATCATCGCCCTCAACCGCAACGAGCTGCTGTCCGATGTGCTGGCCGCGCTGGCTGACATCCGCGTCCCCATCTACGCCATGAACGCCCGTCAGGTGGAGAACAACTGTGCCGTCATCAGCCTGACCATCGGCATCAACAATACAGAGCACCTCAACCGGGTCGTGGCCCGTCTGTCCAAAGTCAAGGATGTGCTCAAGGTGACAAGGAGCTAATATGCGTGCAGTCATTCAGGCCGTATCCTCGGCCAGCGTCCGGGTCAACGGCGGCGAGCCGCGCCCCATCGGTCCCGGCCTCGTCATCCTGCTGGGCGTCAAGGACACCGATACCCTCGACATCGTGCCGAAGCTGGCTGAAAAATGCGCGGGTCTGCGCATTTTCAAGGACGAAAACGACAAGCTGAACCTCAGCGCAAAGGACCTCGGGTACTCTGCGCTGGTGGTGAGTCAGTTCACCCTCTACGGCGACACGAAGAAGGGCTTCCGCCCCAGCTTCATCAAGGCGGCAAGACCGCCGCTGGCTGTGGACGCCTACGAGCTGTTCCTCGCCGAGATGAACAGGCAGGGCCTCAGGGATGTCCAGCACGGCGAGTTCGGCGCGGATATGCAGGTGTCGCTGGTCAACGAAGGCCCCTGCACCATTGTCATCGACACCGACGAGTGGCATAAAGGAGAAAAATAAACCATGAAGGCATTTCATCTGGTCGGCCCTGCGCCGTTTTACACCAACAGCTTCCTGCTCATCTCGGACGCAGGCAACGCGGTGGTCATCGACCCCGCCGCCGAGGTTCAGGAGTACGATAAGATCTTAAAGGAGCACGGCGGCAGGCTGAGCCTCATCCTCTGCACCCACGGCCACTACGACCATGTGGGCAGTGCGGGGGTCCTGAGCCGCGAGTGGGGCGCAAAGCTCTACTGTGAGCCCGCCGACTGTCGGGGGACCCAGCTGCTGCCCCTCAAGGGCTCGGACAGCGGCTACGAAGAGGGCGAGGTCATCCCCCTCGACGAGCTGCGCTTCACCGTCTGGCACACCCCCGGCCACACCGAGGGCAGCGTGGTGCTGCTGTGCAAAAACTATCTCTTCGTGGGCGACACCGTCTTTCAGGGCAGCATCGGCCGCACCGACCTCGAGGGCGGCGACAGCCGGAAGATGGACGAGAGCCTGCGCAAGTTCGCGGCCCTGCCCGTCCCGGCCGAGGCACAGGTGCTGCCCGGCCACGGCGATTTCTCCACCTTCGGGCAGGAGGCCGCCACCAACTTCTATATCAAAAATGCGCTGAGAAACGCATAAAAAGGCGGGATTTCACATGAATATCTATATCACGGGCCTCGGCTCGGGCTACGAGGTGGAGCACCTCGTCCGCCTGTTCTACCCAATGGCCCCGCTCACCCTCACCCCGCCCGAGGACGGCGCAGACTGCGTCTGGGCCGAGAAGCGGCCTGACAAGCTCTGGGCCATGGTGCGGCAGGGCGGCAAGAGCCGGACTGCCGAAGCACCTCTGCCCATTCCCTTGGAAGAGGGCGGCGAGACGCCGGAATTTGCGCTGGCCAGCCTGACCTATGACCTGCTGCGCAGCTGGACGGGTATCCGCCCGCCCTGGGGCAAGATGACCGGCGTCCGCCCGGTGCGCCTCGTCCACGACAAGCGGGCCGCAGGCTGGACGGAAGAGGAGATCGACGATTTCTTCCTCAAGCGCTTCGACTGCTCGCCCGAAAAATACGGCAGGGCCAAGGCCATCGCGGACTTGCAGGAGCCTATCCTGAAAGCAGGCAGTGCGCCCAAGACCTACAGCCTCTATATCGGCATCCCGTTCTGCCCCTCCCGGTGCAGCTATTGCAGCTTCGTCAGCTGCAACCTCGACCGTGACCGCAAGCTGGTGCAGCCCTATGTGGACTGCCTGTGCAGAGAGGTCGAGGCCATCCGGGACGAGGCTGACAAGGCCGGGCTGAAGCTCTGCAGCATCTACATCGGCGGCGGCACCCCCACCAGCCTCTCGGCAGCGCAGCTGCGCCAGCTCATGGGGACGGTGCGGGACTGCTTCGACCTTTCCGCCATCGTGGAATACACGGTGGAAGCCGGACGCCCCGACTGCACCGACGCCGAAAAGCTGGCCGTCATCCGAGAATACAGCGCGACCCGCATCTCCATCAATCCGCAGACCTTCTCGGATGAAGTATTGGCGAACATTGGCCGCAGGCACTCGGCTCAGGACATCCTCGACTGCTATGCCGAGGCCCGGGCCGCAGGCCACGACGACATCAACATGGACCTCATCGCTGGCCTGCCCGGCGACACGGTGGAAGGGTTCGAGAAGAGCCTGCGTCAGGCCATCGCCCTCGACCCTGAGAACATCACCGTCCACACCCTGACCCTCAAGCGGGCCTCCCGCATCGTCATCGAGGACCAGAAGGAGAACGACTACGCCGACGTGGCCGCCATGCTGAAAAAGTGCCATCTGCTGGCCGAGGCGGGCTATCGGCCCTACTACCTCTATCGTCAGAAAAATACCCTCCAAAACCTGGAAAACGTGGGCTGGTGCAAGCCGGGCCACGAGGGGTATTATAATATCTATATCATGGAAGAAGTCCAGACCATCCTCTCGGCCGGCGCAGGCGGCAGCACCAAGCTGGTGGCCGACGGCGGCAAGCGGATGCAGCGCATCTTCAATTTCAAGTATCCGACAGAATACATCCAGCGTTTCGACGAAGTGCTGGAACGGAAAAAAGGAGTGGCTGTTTTTTATGATCACGATTTGGGTACCGAAACGTCTGGTTGAGATAGACCTGTACAACGTCGCCGCCCAGAGCCCGGCGGCGCTGGCGGAGATGAGCGAGAAGAGCTACCGCCAGCGGGTGGCCTATGCTGCCCAGAAGATCAGGGACTCCCGCGCCAAGATCGTCATGCTCACCGGCCCGTCGGCCAGCGGCAAGACGACTTCGGCTCATAAGGTGGCCGAGGCTCTGGAAGCCTCCGGCACCCCGGCCCATGTCATCAGTCTGGATAACTTCTTCAAGGGCGCTCAGTATTACCCCCGCCTGCCCGACGGTACGCTGGACTACGAGAACCCCGACACGCTGGATATGCCCCTCATCCGTCAGTGCCTCAGCGATCTGAGCACCACCGGCAAGACTGTGCTGCCCATCTACGACTTCACCACCGAGTCCCGCTCTTCCGAGACGGAGACGCTGGACCTCAAGGGTGGCGTCTGCATCGTGGAGGGCATCCACGCCCTGAACCCTGAGCTGACGGGCCTTGTGAAAGGCGACGACGTCTACCGCATTTACGCCGGCCTGCGGGAGGAATACTGCATTGATGGCCGCCGTGTCATCAACACCCAGGACATCCGCCTCTGCCGCCGCACCCTGCGGGATGCCGCAGCCCGGGGCCGCAGCCCCGCCAAGACCCTCGCCATGTGGGACCGGGTCCTCGACGGCGAGACCCGGTATATCAAGGGCTTCAAGACTACGGCAGACTTTTTGCTGGACACTTCCTTCACCTACGAGCTGGGCCTCATCGCAAAGCTCCTGCGCCCGGTGAGCCAGCGCTTCACGCTGGAAGGCCACAACGCGGAGCTCTGGGACGAGACGGCCCGCCGCTTCGAGCATGTGGCCCCGGTGGAGCTGGAGCTTCTGCCCGCCGACAGTATGCTGCGCGAGTTCTACGCAGGTGAGGTTTGAGAAGCCGTTTTCCTAAGCATTGCACACCGCCCGAAACGGTCTTTTTGCCCGCATACTGCGTTGCTTTCCCTTGCAATCCGTCAGGATTGCTGCGAAAAATCGCCTTGTCTGCGGGCAAAAATCCTCGCCGTTCGGCGCACCCTGCTTACGAAAACAGCTTCTAAACGACATCAGAACGCGGAAAGTGTGCAAATTGCGAAAAAACTGTTTCCAAATCCGCACGATTCTGTAAAACTTGGGTGGGATTCGTTGCATTCCCCCCGGGAGTGCGCTATAATGAAAATAATCTCCGGCGGCACAGGGACAGCCTGAGCAGAAAACGCAGAGGAGTGCTGCCCACCCCGGGCATAGACAAGTGAGGTGTCTTTTATGGACTTCAATAAGATCAAGGAAATGGGCCTCGAGTATGCCGAGAAAGGCAAGAATGCCGCGCTGGACTTGGCCGAAAAGGGCCGCACCCAGGCAAAGATCGTGAACGCGCAGAGCAAGCTGTACAAGGCGCAGCGCCAGCTGGGCGCTCTGGTGTATAGTCTGGCCAAGGGCAACGAGGAGAACCAGCCTCTTGTGGACAAATATATCGAGATGATCGCCAACATCGAGCAGGAGCTCTCCGACCTGAAAGCCTCTCTCGAGCCGGATACCGTCATTGAGACGACTTTCGAGGATACGGAAGAGGCCGCCGCCGACGTGACGGCTGACGCAGCCGCAGAGCCCGCCGAGGAAAAGCCCGAGGACGACGAGGCCAAGACCTGCCCCCAGTGCGGCGCGCCCGTCTCGGACGACGCGCTGTTCTGCAACAAGTGCGGCGCACAGCTGTAAGCGAAAAAGCCCACGCAGGGCGGTGTCCCCCCGGGGGATGCCGCCTTTTGTTGTGAATGAAATGAAAATTTTGCCGCAAAAAGCCGGAAAATGCGCTTGTACCCTTGCATTTCGGCAGATTCTGCGGTACAATTTGAATCTGTTCGCAGATGTTTTCGGAATGTGGAAAGGAGACGTCCCATGCAGGACTGGACGCCGAGGGAACACTATACGGCGGAAGACCTCGTGGAGATCATCCGCATCCTGAGAGACGGGGAGAACGGCTGTCCGTGGGACAAAGTCCAGACCCACGCTTCCATCCGGAAAAACTTTCTGGAAGAAACGTGCGAGGCGCTGGAAGCCATCGACGCTGACGACCCTGTCATGATGCAGGAAGAGCTGGGCGACGTCCTGATGCAGGTGGTGTTCCACACCGTCATCGAGGAGGAGCGGGGCCGTTTCGACATGGAAAAGGTCTGCCGCGAGGTGTGCGAGAAGCTGGTCTTCCGCCACCCGAACATCTTTGCTTCCTCGGCGGCGGAAAATGCTGGTATAAACAGCTGGGATGCGCTCAAAAATAAGGAAAAGGGCCGCACGACTCTGGCCGATGAGCTGGACACCGTCCCGGCCACCCTGCCCGCCCTGATGCGCGCCCAGAAGCTCCAGAAGCGGGCCGCGCGGTTCGGCTGCGGGCCGGAGGATGCCGCCGGTGCGGCCAGAACTCTGGACAGCGCCAGGGCCGCGTGGGACGGACAGCAGACGGCAGAGAACGCCGGTGAGCTGCTGCTGGCCGCCGCCGATGCCATGCGTCTGGCCGGTGTGGACGCCGAAGAGGCCCTGACCTTCGCGGCCAGGCGCTTTACCCAGAGGCTGGAAGCGGACGAAACGTAAACGGGTACCAGACGGTCAGACCGTCTGCTCGAATAGAAAATGTTGAGAATATTGTGGAGGTTTTTATTATGACCAAGACCGATCTGATCGCACAGGTTGCGGCAAACACTGAGATGAGCAAGAAGAGCGCCGAGATGGCAGTCAACGCTGCATTCGAGGCACTGGGCAAGGCCATGGCCGAGGGTGAGAAGATCTCCATCTCCGGCTTCGGCACCTTCGAGGTGCGTGAGCGCGCTGAGCGTCAGGGCATCAACCCCCGCACCCGCGAGGCCATCACCATCGCTGCTTCCAAGAGCATCGTGTTCAAGCCGGGCAAGGCTCTGAAGGACACCCTGTAAGAGAAGACCCATCGCCGCCGGAACCTTTAGGCCCGGCGGCTTTTTTGTAGCCCTCTCCGTCACCTGCGGTGACACCTCTCCCAGAGGGAGAGGCTTTGGCAGGCCGGTCAGGCCCACGCGGGATGAGAGACGCTTTTTGGACCGGAAGCGGTAGTGCCCTGCGACAGAGGGCAGGCGATGCAGGACGGAGAGGTCATGCTTTAAGAAACAGGAGGAAATAGTATGAGACTGGACAAATATCTGAAAGTTTCGCGGCTCATCAAGCGCCGCACGGTGGCAAACGAGGTGGCCGACGCGGGCCGCATCCTCATCAACGGCAAGACCGCCAAGGCCAGCCAGGCCGTCAAGGCCGGCGACATCATCGAGGTCACCTTCGGCAACCGGCCCATCAAGGTGAAGGTCCTCTCCGACGTGGAGCCCCGCACCAAGGACGTGGCCCGCGAGATGTACGAGATCATCGAGCAGGACAACGTGCTGGCAGCCGCCCACGACGCCCCGAAGGCCGAGTAAATCCGGCATGACCCCGCCCCGCCCTGCATAAGATGGCAGAAAAGGGGAGGGGAATGTCATGAAACAACAGGACGCAAAGCCGGAGCAGGCTCTGCCTCACGACCTCATCCTGGAGGGGCGGAACAAGCTGACCGTCACCGGTGTGCGGCGGGTCATCCGCTGCGACGCCGAGGGGGCGGCGATGCTCACCTCGAAAGGGACTCTGGAACTCACCGGGGCCGAGCTGAGCGTCACCAGCCTCGACCTCGACAAGGGCGAAGTCAAGCTTACAGGCCGGGTGGACACGCTGGAATACACCGCAGAGCATACGCCGGGCGGCTTTCTGCGCCGTCTCGTCCGGTGATGGGCCCGGCGCTCTCGCCCGGGGCGGTGGGGCAGGAGATGGCGGCCTGCGCGGTGCTGGGCGGTGTGCTGGGCGCGGCGCGGGCCGTTCTGCCCACCCGGGGCAGGGCCGCGTTCCTGCCGGATATGCTTTTTGTGGGAGTGGCGCTGATGGCATTGCAGAGCTATGCCGTCTCCCAGAGTCAGGCCGGGCAGCTGCGGGGCTATATGGCGCTGGCGGCGTTCTGCGCCGCCGGGGCGGTGCAGGCAGCGCTGCGGCCTCTGTTCGCCGCTGCCGAAGCCTTTGCGGGGAAACTGCTGCTGGGGCCGGTGCGGCTCGCCGCCCGGTGCATCGCCCCGTGGAAAGCCGCCCGCGCCGCCGCCAAAGTACGGCGGAACGAAAAAAGACTTGCAAAAAAACAGAAAAAGAGCTTGCCAACACCACGGCGTATGTTGTATAATTCAAACGTATCAAAGTGAGAGTACAGGCGCATCGGGCCTGCTGTCCGAAAACGGGAGGCACTGTGTTATGGCAAATCCGAGCCGGAAAAAGCGGAAGAGAAAGGCGTCCGTCGTGGGCGCTGTGCTGAAGCTGCTCTTCCTTCTGCTTTTGCTGAGTATGCTGGCGGCGTACATCGCAAATCAGGTGGCGCTCAGCTCCAAGAAAGCGGAGCTGGACACCCTGCAGGAGCAGATCGACCAGCAGAAGACCCAGAACGAGGAGATGCAGCGCATCCTCAGCGGCGACTCGGACGACGTGACCGAGTGGGTCGCGCGGGACTCTTACAATTATGCGGCGGCCAACGAGCGCATCTTCGTGGATGTGACGGGCAACTGATGCCGCGCCCCGGGCGGCTTGCGGCCGGCGGGAAACATATTAGTCAACAAGGAGTATTGAGTTTTGGCGATTGAGGTAGGGAATATTTTTGAAGGCCGTGTCACCGGCGTAAAGCCGTTTGGCGCATTCGTTGCGCTGCCGGAGGGCCGCGTGGGCATGGTCCACATTTCTGAGGTGTCCAACGAGTATGTGCAGGACATTGCAGCCGTGCTGCATGACGGCGACACCGTGAAGGTGCAGGTCATCAACGTGGCACCGGACGGCAAGATCGCGCTGTCCATCAAGCGGCTGCTGCCGCCGGCACCCCGCGCTCCGCGTGAAGGCCGCGGCCCCCGCCCCAACAACAACGGCCCGCGGGAAGGCGGCTTCCGCCGCAACGGTCAGGGCGGACGCGGCCCGGCACGGGACGCAGCGCCCCGCGTCTGGCAGCCCAAGGCCCCGGCCAAGAGCGACAACCTGAGCTTTGAGGACATGATGAGCCGCTTCAAGAGCCAGAGCGAAGAGAAGATGGCCGACCTCGACCACGAGACCAACAACCGCCGGGGCGGCGGCTACGCACCCCGGGGACGCCGCGGCAGCCGCTGAGCCGTCCGCACAAGACGAAGAAGCTTTGGGCCTGCCCCCAGCGGGGCGGGCCTGTTTTTTGGTGCGGCACGCCGCACCCGACAGGAAAGGAAACCAGAATGCCTGCAAAATTTGAACTCATCGCCCCCTGCTTTTTCGGGTGCGAGTCCACGGCCAACTTTGAGCTGCGCCGCATCGGCGCCGAGGACATCCGGGTCAGCGACGGCCGTCTGACCTTCAGGGGCGGCGCGGATATGATCGCTGCCGCCAACCTCAACCTCCGCACCGTGGAGCGCGTGATGCTGCTCCTGAACACCTACACGGCCACCACCTTCGACGAGCTGTTTGACGGCATCTACTCCATCCACTGGGAAGAGCTGCTGCCCGCCGACGCTGCCTTCCCGGTCACCGGCTCTTCGCTGAACAGCCAGCTGTCCAGCGTGCCGGCCTGCCAGAGCATCATCAAGAAGGCCGTGGTCAAGCGCCTGATGCAGGGCCACCGCACCACCAGCCTGCCCGAGACCGGCGCGGAGTATAAGATCCGCTTCATGCTCCGCAAGAACGTCTGCGAGATCATGCTGGACACCACCGGCGACGGCCTGCACAAGCGCGGCTACCGCCGCAACTCCATGGAGGCCCCCATCCGTGAGACACTGGCCGCTACCATCGCCGATCTGGGCCGCGTCCGCCGCGACAGCCTCGTGGAAGACCCCTTCTGCGGCAGCGGCACCCTCCTCATCGAGGCCGCTCAGAAGGCCATGAACATCGCCCCCGGCCTCAAGCGCCGCTTTGCCGCCGAGCGCTACAGCTTCGTGCCTGCCGCCATCTGGGCCGAGCAGCGCCAGAAGGCTCTGGCCGACTCCAAGCTGGACGTGGGCTTTGAGGCCTTCGGCTATGACATCGACCCCGCCGCCGTGGCTCTGGCCAACGCCAACGCCAAGCTGGCCGGGGTGGAGAAGCGCTGCCACTTCGAGGTGGCCGACGTGGCCGATTTCGCCGCCAAAAGCGAGGCCATCGTCCTGACCAACCCCCCGTACGGCGAGCGCATGAGCACCATCGAGGGTGCTGCCAAGCTGGCCCGCACCCTCGGCCAGCAGATGGAGGCCCACCCCTGCGCCGGTGTCTACGCCATCACTGCCGATATGGATTTTGAGCACCACTACGGCAAGCGGGCCAACAAGCGCCGCAAGATGTACAACGGCATGATCCCCTGCCAGCTGTATATGTACTACAACGCCCCCAAGTTCGAGGACCGCCCCGCAAAGCCCATGCCCAAGAGCGGCTTTGACGGCAAGCGCACCCGGCCCGGCCACACGAGCTGTTTCGAAAAGAAATAAGATGCACCCAAAAACCGCACTGAAATCGATTCCAGTGCGGTCTTTTCTAATTAAATTTACAAAAGAACGGTTGAACGCTGACGAAAAATAGATTATACTAGTCTACAGCTGTGGGGAAGCGGTCTTCCCCTGCAAGAAAGGCTGCGCCCGGCGCGGCCCGTGAAAGGAATGAACAGAATGAAGGGACGTATGCGGCCCTATCTGCCGGAGCTGACCATCCGGGATTACAACACCTATCAGTGGTATCAGCGCGGTGTCCGCCGCCAGCTCTACACCACCTATGGGCTGTATTCCTGCTATGGTCTGCGCTACAACGGCGTCCTGTTCGCAGTGCTGGCCGACAGTCTGGCAGGACGTCCGGCCACCTGTAAGCAGATGCGGGAGCCGGGTACGCTGGTCTGGCGGCAGATGATGTGTCAGACCAAGGGCATCCGGCTGGCTGCACAGGTGGAAGTCCTGCTGAGCTGGCACCGCATCCAGGATGCCCAGTGGGCCGACCTGCCCTTCTATAAAAAGGTACGGCGGGTGGTGGACACCGTCCTGCTGCGGCAAGCCTACCGGAAGGCCGCCGCCGAGAACCCGGCACTGGAGCGCATCTTCGTACAGGAGCGGGATCAGGCCAACGTCCAGATGACCCTGAACGCCAAGAACTATCTGCTGGCCGCAGAGCCGAAGGGCAACCTCTACGGCGCGCTCTACTCGGTGCTGGCCACCGACGACCCCAATCAGCGCAAAAGTATGCACTACATCGGCAGCTGCATCGGCCGGGCCGCTTATCTGCTGGACAAAGCGGAGAGCTTTTCCCGGGACAAAGATAAGGGCCGCTACAACGTCTTCCTCCTCAACGGCATCAACGACAGGAACGCCGCCCGGGAAAACGCCCGGCGGCAGGCCCTCGCTGCGGTCAACGACCTCGTCCGCGCCTACGGGATGCTGGACGTCAAGCTGAACCGCACCCTGCTGGACAACATCATGATCTTGGGCCTCCGCCACGCCATCGAGCCGCTGGACGCTGAGAGCCAGCCGGTACACTGGGAGCTGCCATGAAGGGACGCAAAAGTAAAAGCTGGGCCATGGCCTACTGCGGCATGGCCGCAGCGCTCAGTGTGGCCCTGATGCTGCTGGGGGCTGTGTTTCCCATTGCGATGTTCATTGCTCCGGCAGTGGCCGGCTTCCTCATCGCCACAGTCTGCGTGGAGTGCGGGAAGACCATGGCTCTGACGGCCTATGGCGCGGTGAGCCTGCTGAGTCTGCTCTTCGTGCCGGACAAGGAAGTGGCCCTCACCTTTGTGTTCCTGCTGGGGTACTATCCGTTGGCAAAGCCTTATTTCGAGCGGATACACCCGGCCCTGCTGCGGGCTGTCTGCAAGCTGCTGCTCTGCAACGGCGGGATCCTGGCGATGTACGGGCTGGTGCTGCTGCTGGTCCCGGCGGGCAGCATCGCCGAAGAGCTGCGCACTACGGCGCTGGCCGTCTCGCTGGTGACGCTGGCCATGGGCAATGCAGCCTTCCTGCTCTATGACCGGGCGCTCCACAATATGCTGATGCTCTATAAAGTGGTCTGGCAGCCGAGGCTCCACAAAATGCTGGGCGTCCATTGACGGATGTGGGACTTTATGATACAATACCGCTGACCTTTTCCGTCGGCTTCTGACAGCTCCGAAAGGAGCTGTTTTTGGTTTCAGGAAGGCGGCGGAAAGAGCAGAAAGAGGGGATAGACCACTTCAGTTGACGAAAAAGCGCCGGGCCACGCGGGTGACAGCCGTGAGGGTGACGAGGAGAGGAATCATCGAAAGTTTCGGCGGGTGTTCCTCCGGTTGAAACGGGAGCAAAAGCTCCCGGGGCTTATACCAGCCGCAGAGAAGGGCAAAAAACGGCAGCAATACCGCAACAGAACCCTTTCAAAGAAAGCCATACAAGAACATAGACTGATCATAAGAGGCTGACAGCTGCCGTGTGCGTTCGCGCCGGGCTGTCGGCATGGAGGTGTTTTGTATGTGTGGCATCGTAGGTTATTCGGGTAAGCGCAGCGCCCAGGAAGTGCTGCTGAACGGTCTGGAAAAGCTGGAATACCGCGGCTATGACTCCGCCGGCGTCGCGCTGGCGCTGGAAGGCGGCATCCACGTCGTCAAGAGCAAGGGGCGGCTGGAAGTGCTCCGCCGCAAGCTGGAGGCAGAAAACCTGCCCGAGAGCTTCTGCGGCATCGGACACACCCGCTGGGCCACCCACGGCGAGCCCAGCGACGTCAACAGCCATCCCCACTCCACCCCCCGCGTGAGCATCGTCCACAACGGCATCATCGAGAACTACGGCCCTTTGAAGGCCGACCTGCTGGCCAAGGGCGTCACCTTTGAGAGCGAGACGGACACCGAAGTGCTGGTCAAGCTCATCGACTACTTCTGCTGCGCCCAGCCCAAGCAGAGCCCGCTGGAAGCCCTGCGGGAGGCGCTGGCGATGGTGCGGGGCAGCTATGCGCTGGGTGTGCTGTTCCGGGAAGAGCCGGACACCATCTACGCCGTCAAGAAGGAGAGCCCCCTCATCGTGGGCTGGGGCGAGGGCGAGAACTTCGTGGCCTCCGATATTCCGGCCCTGCTCAAGTACACCCGCCGCTACAGCGTCCTCGAGGAGGGCGACATGGCGGTGGTCAAGGCCGACGGCATCCGGTTCTACGACGCCTTCGGCAAGCCGGTGGAGCGGGAAGTGCTGACCGCCGACTGGGACGAAGAAGCCGCTGAGAAGGGCGGCTACCCCCACTTCATGCTGAAAGAGATCCATGAGCAGCCTGCCGCCATCACGGCCACCGTCAGCCCCCGCGTGGAGGACGGGATGCCCGACCTCCGCATCCCGGAGCTGAGCGATGAGAAGCTGCGCAGCATCAGGAACATCCACCTCGTGGCCTGCGGCACGGCCATGCATGCCGGTATGGTGGGCAAGACTGCCATCGAGCGGCTGGCCCGGGTCCCTGCCGAGGTGGACATCGCCAGCGAGTTCCGCTATCGTGACCCCATCCTCGACCCCGACGACCTCGTCATCATCATCAGCCAGTCGGGCGAGACCAGCGACACGCTGGCCGCCCTCCGCCTCGCCAAGAGCAGGGGCGTGCCGGTGCTGGCTGTCGTCAACGTGGTGGGCAGCTCCATCGCCCGCGCAGCGGACTACGTCCTCTACACCTACGCCGGCCCGGAGATCGCCGTGGCGTCCACCAAAGCCTATATGGTGCAGCTCTGCACCCTCTACCTCTTCGCGTTCCGTCTGGCCTACGCCAGAGGCCGTCTGAGTGAGGCAGAGACCCGCCGCCTGACCGCCGAGCTGCTCCGCGCCGGTGAGGTCATCCAGCCCCGTCTGGCCGACTGTGAGCAGATAAAGTACCTCGCCAGCCGCTTCGTCAACACCCAGAGCTGCTTCTTCATCGGGCGCGGCTTCGACTACGCCCTCTCGCTGGAAGGCAGCCTGAAGCTCAAGGAGATCAGCTACGTCCACTCGGACGCCTACGCTGCCGGTGAGCTCAAGCACGGCACCATCAGCCTCATCACCGACGGTGTGCCGGTCATCGCGCTGGCCACCCAGAAGCAGGTGTACGAGAAGACCATCTCCAACGCCAAGGAGACCAAGAGCCGCGGCGCGCGGGTCATCCTCTTCACGACGAAGGACGTTGTCGTCCCGGAGGGCGTGGCGGACTATGTGGTGCGTCTGGACGACTATGACGAGCTGCTGATGCCCCTGCAGCTCATCGTGCCGCTGCAGCTGTTCGCCTACTATATGGCCGTCCTGCGCGGCTGTGACGTCGATAAGCCCCGCAATCTGGCCAAGAGCGTGACGGTGGAGTAAAATAAGTACCCCGCTGAAAGGCTCTCCCTTTGGGAGAGCTGGCGCGGAGCGCCTGAGAGGGCAAGGACGCAAAAAGGGAAAACACTCCCACAGCGATAGCATCGCTCTGATAAAGGCGTGTGCCTATCGCTGCGCAGGTGGCTTTTTTCGACCCGGCCTTGCCCTCTCCGTCACCTTCGGTGACACCTCTCCCAAAGGGAGAGGCTTTGGCCCACCCGGGCAACTGTAATACGATAAACAAAAAACAGCGGCTGCTGTAAGTGATATGTACCCCTAATACTGGACACCCAGTATTGGGGGTATTTTTATGAAATACAGCTATGAGT